>Ga0209755_10001226_pt1 | contig 41337 bp, 33 predicted proteins | sample TergutCo191P1_FD_187301 | JGI IMG/M metagenome (GOLD analysis project Ga0209755, IMG submission 187301) | Cornitermes sp. P1 segment gut microbial communities from Petit-Saut dam, French Guiana - Co191P1 (SPAdes) (version 2) | ecosystem: Host-associated > Arthropoda: Insects > Digestive system... | reverse complement strand
ACAACCGGTCACGCCTCTCCAATCAATCTAATTGTAAGCAGAGACTTCGGCAACGTACCGCAGACAGGTGTCTCCGATGTCACTGCACCGCTGATAGTAATGGGCGTAGCACTACACTTGACACTGGTCGCAGGCGTCATGCTGTTTTTACACTTAAAACAGCAAAAAGCGAGAGGAAGAATCATTGAAAAAGTCCAAAGCAACTAAGAATTCAAACACGCAAAGTAACAGCCGTCCGTCTGCTAAGAGCGTTTCAAAAACAGTCGGCTTGATAGTGATGATTGTAATATTAGGCAGTGTAACACTAATCACTGCCTTAATTGCATTGCCTAATATAAATGCAAATCGCAATTCAGCCGCTGAATATGCAACACTGCGTGAGAGGTCGGTCAGAGCTGAGTTTTCCGTCTTTGATTATACGGAGGCAGACACAGAGCCAAGTGCGCTTGAGCTTGAGATGCGAGAGATAAACCCCAATTTTGTGGCGTGGATGACCGTTGATGGAACGAACATAGACTATCCCGTGGTACGCGGCGAGGACAATATCAGATACCTGACAACATCATTCCAAGGCACGCACAACAGAAACGGTGCATTATTCATGGACTTTCGCAACTTAGGCGACCTGAGAAATCTCCCACACTTAATTGTCTATGGTCATAACTCACGGCAAGGCGGCATGTTCACAGATTTGCACATGTTTTTAGACGACGATTTTTTAGCTGAGAACGACACGATAACGCTAAAAGTAGGTCATGAAATCCTTACTTTTAACATATTTTCGGTGAGGCTCACAGATGTCACAGATTACGCATACTTCTTAGATTTCAGTGCCGATCACGCATTTCCTTACTTCACTCACAGACTTGGAGCTCCAACGGGAGCCTCACAAATAATCACCCTCTCCACATGCACAAACTGCCGCAATGACGATGCAAGACTGATTGTGCAGGGGTATAGGTAAGGAATGTCAGGAGTTAGACAAGGCGACCACAAAAGGTCGTCTTTTTGTTGCCCGCAAATATTAACTCTTGACGGAAACAAAACAAAATAATATACTATGTGACATTACGTTCATAAGTGAGTTAGAAAATAAGAGCAGGCAACCTCAAAGGAGGATTACATTATGATATCAATTGCAGTAGGCAAACTAGCCGAGGAGTTAACCCACCCGCTCAGAGAACTTGAACAAGCGGGGTTTTTATCCATTTCAGGCACAGGAACAGAAATAGAAGCCGAAACGCAGGAAAAGGGGCTCAAGCTGACACAATCAGACGGCAGAGCAGAAATAAAATACAGCAATAAAGCAGAGTTCATAAGAGCCATTAGCCATCTTATGCAGGGCGAAACTGAGGTCGCAGAGACAGCCGCATTCAAAGCAAACGGCTACATGCTAGACTGCTCCAGAAACGCCGTTGCAAGCATTCCCGCAGTGAAAAAGCTCATACGCCACATGGCACTCATGGGGCTCAATACCTTGCAACTATATACCGAGGACACATTTGAAATACCGGAGTGGAAATATTTCGGATATTTACGCGGGCGATACACAAAAGAGGAGCTGAAGGAACTCGATAGCTATGCAGAAATGTTTGGCATAGAGCTGATTCCTTGCGTGCAGACATTGGCACACTTAAATGAGGCACTACGCTGGCCTGAGTTTCACGATATTGTTGACTGCGAAGATATTTTGCTTGTCGGTGAAGAAAAGACATACCGTTTCCTTGATGACATGATTCGCACACTCTCAGAATGCTTCAGCTCAAAAAACATAAACATCGGCATGGACGAGGCTCACATGCTGGGGCTTGGTAAATATCTCGACAAGCACGGCTACCAAAACCGCAGTGACATAATGACAAGCCATCTGAGCAAAGTAATTGAAATTTGTAAAAAATACGATTTTAAGCCTATGATGTGGAGCGATATGTTCTTCCGGCTTGCTTATAAAGGCGAATACTATGTGAGCGAGGAAGACACGAACGTAGATTTTCCACCCGAAATGCTCGAAAAACTGCGCTCAGACGTTAAGCTCGTCTATTGGGATTACTACTCAAAAGATAAAGACCGCTACAATGCAATGATAAAAAGACATAGAAGATTTCCAAATGAAATTACATTTGCCGGTGGGGCATATAAATGGAACGGGCTGACCCCTGACCTCAGATTCAGTTATGATGCCACACGAGCGGCACTTTCCGCGAGCATTGAAGAGGGCATAGAGGAAGTGTTCACAACGGGCTGGGGAGATGACGGTGCGGAAACCCCTGCGTTTGTAATTTTGCCCATCTTACAGCTACACGCAGAGATTGCCTACAAAGGCGCTGACGTGAGTGAGGACACACTCAGGGTTCGATTTAAGGCCTGCACAAGAGGCAATTGGGATGACTTTTTCATGCTCGACACACCAAACTTTACTAATTATAGCAGAGAACATCTTCAAAACACCACTAAACCCCTACTATATCAAGATGTTTTGTTGGGAATTTTTGACAGGCATGTTGACCCGAACACTTTCCCCATACATTTTAAAGTGTGTGCAAAGCAGTTAAAAAAAGCCGCAAAACGAAATCCGCAGTGGAGTTACATATTCACGCACACTGCGCTGATTAGTGAAATTCTCTCACAAAAAGCCACGTTAGGCATAGAGATAAGGCGGGCATATATTGATAGTAATGTTGATGAATTACGGTGGTTAGCCTATAAAAAACTTAAAAAAGTTAAGAAGAAGGTAAGAAAGTTGGCACTGAGCTTTGAGCATGTATGGCTAAGGGAAAATAAGCCTCATGGACTGGAAGTGCTCCATATTCGCCTAGGTGGATTAGAGGCTAGGCTCAAAGCCGCATCGAGACGACTGAAATCCTACATATCAGGGGAAGTAAACCACCTTGAAGAACTGGAATCAGAACGTTTGACCTTCAACGGCGATGAAAAAAGCGGAGCAAACGCCCACTGTAATCTGTGGAGCAAAATTGTAAGCCCATCCAGAATGAGTTGGTTCTGATATAATCCCGCGTTTGACAGTTGATTAGTACATAATGAGTCCGCAAATGTTGCACTGCAATATTTGCGGCTCTAACTTATAATGGCGAAAAATGTAGTAATGTTTTTACCCTTTAGTTTGCTGTAAAATATTTTCATCTTGCCGGTGCTAAAAAAATGGGGAAACAAAACAAAAAAAACTTGACAAAATGAATTTTGTGTGTTAATTTTAACAAAATGGTTAGTAACAGCATGTTACTAACGTAATTACAAGAAGCACACTCTGTTAATTCAAATTGATATGTATTGGAGTGGAAAATCAAATGGCAGCTGATAATTCAACTGTGCGAATACTAAATCAAAAGACGATACTGGATAAAATTTATCAAAATGACGGGATTTCCAAAGCAACTCTTTCAAAGCAGCTCAAAATGTCAAAACCAACAGTTTCAAGGAATTTACAGGAACTAATAACCTCAGGAATGGTTACAGAGGCAGGTACAGGTAAGTCCACGAAAAACGGTGGAAAAAAACCAACAATGCTGCGCTTCAATAAGACATATCGCTACATTGCAGTTATTGAGCTTTCTTATAATTACCCAATATGCGCTATAGGAAATTTAAAATGCGAAATACTTGACTTAAAAAAACCTAATATAGATAGGTTTGCACCCCCTGAAGCAAAAAAAGAAGAGTTATCAGGCACTTTAAAAGACTTGCTAAAGCAACTTGCAATACCCCATGACAGGCTTGGCCTTATAGTTATTTCTCTCCCCGGTCAAATTGGCGGTGATAGCAAAGTCATTTATGTAGACCCGACACATCATCCGTGGACAAACATAGGTCTAAAGGAATACTTAGAGGAAGAGTTTGGAATACCCGTACTCTTGAGAAATGATCTTAGAATGGCTGCTATAGGTGAGATAACCATGGGTAAGACTGATGGGATTGAATCTTTGATTTACGTAAATTGCAGTATCGGACTTGGTTCGGGGATTGTTTACAAGGGGGAGTTCTTTGAGGGATGCAATTATGCAGCCGGGGAACTCGGAGCTTTCCTTACTGCAGACGGGCGCCGCTTAGGCGAAGTGGTTTCAATGGAAGGACTACTAAAGCGCATAGCAGCGATTTATGCAGAAAACGACATTATTGCTGAAAATTTAAAATTTGGAGATGTGATAACCAGATCCATTTACGGAGATGTTTTTGTGAACAAAGCACTCAGTGAAGTAGGTAGCATCTTAGGGTTAGCAATCTATAATTGTTGCATTATGCTGGATATTCCTGATGTTTTTTTTGGGGGAGACTATGTTCATTTGGGTCCGGCTCTTATGGAAAGCATAGCAGAAGTATTAAATCAATCGTTTCTTCCGATACGACCCAAAATACGAAAAAGCAGCCTTGGAGATTTGGCGGGTGTATATGGAGGCTTGGTGACAGGAAAGAATACTCTCTTGCATCAAGAAGTTCACTCTTTAGGTGCGAATTGACAAATGGGGAAAAAATGGTAAATTATGAAGAAATTTATTTCACGTAACAGACGATTTATTGCTATTACACTAATGATGATGCCTGTTGCCATATGGCTAATATTATTACGCTACTTGCCAATGGGCGGCGCTATAATTGCGTTTCAGGATTATAGACCTTTTCCGGCAAATCCGACGTTGCTAAATAATATATTAAACAGCCGATTCGTAGGACTGGAAAATTTTCGCTTTATTTTCGCCACAGATCGCGCATGGATAATGATTCGCAATACTCTTTTATATAATGCTGTTTTCATTGTTCTAACTACAACGGTTTCCATTGCTGTCGCCATCTGCCTGAGCGAGATACGAATCAAATTCTTTGCAAAACTGTATCAGACATTGCTGTTTTACCCCTTTTTTATTAGTTGGGTTGTTGCCGGATACTTTGTATTTGCTTTTCTTGATCCGACTTTCGGACTTCTCTCAGACGTTCGTAACTGGTACTTAGATCCAACAGGTTGGCCTGTGATATTGACTTCCGCCAACCTATGGAAAAACCTGGGATTCAACACCGTAATATATCTTGCCGCCATCACAAGCATCAATCGGGATATGTATGAAGCGGCAGCCTTAGATGGAGCATCAAAATGGAAACAAGTATGGGTCATTACCATACCCACAATCAAACCAATGATTATCATTTTATTCATCTTAGCTGTTGGCCGTATATTTAATGCAGACTTTGGACTGTTTTGGAACATACCTCAGAACATGGGTCCGCTGCAATCGGTCACTGAGGTAATTGACACTTATGTTTTCCGTGTTATGCAGGCAAATATTGCAGGAGCGATGGGAATGGCGACAGCAGCCGGACTGTTCCAGAATGTAGTAGGGTTCATATGTATTATGGGTGCCAACGCAATAGTTAGAAAGCTTGATAAAGAAAATGCGTTGTTTTAAGAAAAGTAAGAATGGTCGTTTTGAGTCTGTTAGAGTGAGGAAAGGAATGGTCATTATTTATGGGTTCCGACGTTAGAAGAAAAAGTAAATTCCGGGGAAACAATGTGAGCCCTCTTGCTGATGCAGGACTGCATATAATCTGTGCAATTCTGGCTCTTGCCTGTGTCATTCCGTTTATCTTCATTGTTATCATATCCTTAACCAGTGCTGAGAGTCTCAGGACGATTGGATACTCATTTTTTCCTTCCGAGTGGACACTTGCGTCTTTTAGAGCGGCTTTTGATATGGGTGACCAGCTTTGGAGAAGTTTTTTCAATAGTATGTTCGTGACAGTGGTGGGAACGTCTATCTCGGTTGTGATGACTGTCCTGTATGCATATGGTCTATCAAGACCTGACTACCCTCTTAAGAAGTTTTTCGCGTTTTTTTTGTTCTTCACAATGGTTTTTGGCGGCGGATTAGTTCCAACAGTTTTTGTTGTACGAAACGTCTTAGGGCTTAACAACAACTTCGGCGCACTTATTGTTCCTGCACTTATTGTTCCCTTCCACGTGATAATAATGCGAACTTTTATCAAATCAGCAGTTCCGGAATCACTGATAGAGTCCGCAAGAATGGACGGGGCAGGAGAATTTCGTACCCTGTTTTCTATTGTTGTTCCGATAGCTAAACCCGGAATAGCAACTGTATCCTTGTTGACCGCCATCGGATATTGGAACGACTGGTTTTTGGCGCTCCTATTTATCCGTGACAGAACCCTGTTTCCTCTACAGTTTTTGCTGATGGAAATGCAGCAAAACATAGAGTTTTTACGACGCAACCTCAGCATCATCGGCTCAGCGAACATTGACTTTGCAGACCTTCCGGGGGAGGGTCTCCGAATGGCTCTGGCTGTAATAATTGTGGTGCCAATAGCTTTCGCATATCCGTTTTTCCAGAGATATATTATATCGGGATTGACTGTCGGTGCTGTAAAAGAGTAGGTAGGGACATTATTTCAAACATCAGAAGACAACTCTGTGCTGTAAAGTGCAAAGTTAAAATATAAGGACAACACAAAAATGGAGGGAAAGTATGAAAAAAGTTATATTTGCATTAGTCGTTTTGGCCCTGTCTATTACCTTTTTAGTGGGGTGTGGAAACGGCGACGAGGCCCCACAAACCGTAACGGTGTGGTTTATGGGCGGATCAGTAGAGTATGATGGTGATGTGATTGAAGCTGCGAACGCCAGATTACAAGAACTCGGTGTTAACGTTGAAATCAATCCGGTTTGGACCGGCGGATGGGGAATGGGGGAACCCGCTCAAGTCGCATTAGATACGGGCGATTCATCTATTGATGTTGTTTGGACCGGATCATGGGGACTTGATTTTTGGGTGAACGCTCGCGTAGGCAACTTTGTGAGGCTCGATGATCCTGACAATAATCTGCTTGGTCAATACGGACAAGCAATGAGAGCTACGGTTCCGCAAGAACTTTGGGATGCCTTTACAATTGACGGTCCCGGCGGACTTGGCATATACGGTATTCCCGGTTACAAAGATTACGCACAAATGTATGCTTGGGACGTGAACAACACAAGACTCTCTGAGCTGGGTTTTGATTTCTACGATTTGTTTGACCCGGACGGTGTGAACTATGCTGTTTTCTTTGATCCTATGTTTGAAGCGGCATTGCAAGCGGCAAAGGATACCTGGGGTCCGACATTTTTCCCGCTTACCATTGAACCCGAACTTTTTGCAAGAGCTGCATCAAATGCGGATTTTGATTTAACAGGCCTACATGTATTTAACTTCGGTTTCGATCCGGAAAACCCTGCAAACCCGGCTGAACCTGTGATTGGTCTGAACCTTGAAAATGATTTGTACTTGCGAATTTTAGAGAGACTTCATCACTTCTTCAATCAAGGCTTTATAGATCCGCGTTTGGCAATTCCCGGTGAAGCGGCTACAGTACTTGTTGAAGCGCGCAACGCAGGAGAATACTTGTTCTCTCAAATTGTCTATGCCTATGGACACACAGCAACAGCTTCTGCCGCAAGAGAAATTGATGCACGCTTTCCACCAATGAGTAGACCCATTGTCTCATCGGTCTCTGCTGCGGGCTCAGGATTTGCAATATCAGTCTATTCACAGAACCAAGCGGCAGCCATGCAGTTTATGAACGCTTGGTATACTGATAATGAACTTGCTGTAATTTTATCGGAAGGACTCGAAGGAACTCACTGGAACTGGTACGTTGATGAGGACGGAACGTCTTGGGATGGTCAGCTTCTCGAACTGGATCCGACAGGCAGAGCTAACTATTCGCCTTGGAGATTCGGAATGGGTAACATTTTCGTGCTCACACCACGCAATACTGACGGACTGGGGTATTTTGAGAGATTCGGTGCATACAACGCTGCCGGAATCGGCACCGGATTATTAGGTTTTACCTTCAACAGCGAAAATGTCAGCTCTGAAATGGCAGCACTTACAGGAATTGTAGGTGAGTTTAACCAGGCACTGACCGTTGGAGCAACCAACCCTGGTGAAATTGTACCTCAATACCTTGAGGCACTTAGAGCAAACGGTATTGACATAGTAATGGAGGAACTTAACTCACAAATTCGAGATTTCCTCGCTGCAAGATAGTTTTAGTTTACAATTATTCATTATAAATTCGTTGTCGCTCATTATAGAAAAATGAGCGACAACGTTGCGTTATTTTGCTTTTCTATCCTAAACGGAGGGAAAACTCAAATGATAGAACTCTTGCAAAAAAAAAACGTTTTTGATATAATATACACCAGAATGAAATTTATGTCTGAAGAATTTCGAAAGGAATGGTCAGTTTTATGACAGAAACAATTAAGAATATTAAAGAGAGGTTTTCGTGCCGTGGATTCGAGTCGGCGCCACTCACGCAAGAGCAGATTAAAGCCTTAGAAGAATCCGCATTGGCAGCCCCCAGCGCAAAAAACATGCAACCTTGGCATATAATAGTAGTGACAGACAAAAATGAAATAGAGTCACTCGATGCGGAAGGCATGAAAGAACTCAGCACATACAAAGACCCGGCAATGTACAACCTGATGAAAGAGAGAGGCGGAAGCCTGTTCTACAACGCCCCGTATCTAATGATAATACTCGCTGAAGAAAAGAGCGACTGGGCGAGCTTGGATTGTGGAATCCTTTGTCAAAACGTTGTACTCGCCGCCGAATCTATGGGACTTGGAAGCTGTATACTCGGACTGGCGGGCGTGCCGTTAAACGGGCAAAACAAAGAGCAACTTCAAAAGCGTTTCAAATTCCCCGAAGGCTACAAATTCGCGGTCGCCGTAGCAGTAGGCGAAGTTAAGCACAGCAAAAAGCCCCACGACTTAGACCAAACTAAAGTAACATATATCTAATATGCCTCAGAGTTAACAGAAAGGAATGGTCATTAGTTTGAATAAATTCAAACTAACTGAAAGGAATGGTCACTATATGGACTATGCTCAAATGAAAGCGGATAAGGAAGCGAGACTGGAAAAGCACAATGAGGAATTTGCCGAGCAAATACGCCTACAAGGCTATATTGACAGCCTCGAAAAAGACAATGAAGCCAACGAGAGGATTGTAAATTCCGAATCCACATCAGGCAAAGCCAGAAGGAGTCACAAGAAATTCATTGCGATAAACCTCAAAGACATCAACAGATACAAGAAAATGTTGAGCAAAATGCCACCTGTCCCGGAATTTAAATAAGAGATGAGGAAATGAAAGATGGAGAACGAGCATAACAACGAGCATAACAACGAGCATAACAACGAGCATAACAACGAGCATAACAACGAGCATAACAACGAGCAATCAATTGCTGATACAATTCAACAACCGGATTTGCCAATACCACCTGAAATACCGACAGTGCCTCCACAGCAAGAGGTTGTCCCTCCGCCTCCGCCTGCGCCGGTTCCGCCACCCCCACCGCCTCCGCCTGTGCAAGGTGGATTTCCGCCCCCGCCGCTACAACAGCCCATGCAGGGTTATCCGCATCCGCAGTCACCTCCGCCTATGCAAGGAGGATTCCCGCCACAGTCTCAGCAAGGAGGCTATCCGCCACCACCGGGTTATCATCAACCGCGCCCAAACTCATATCCCGGTAAGGGGATGTCGATAGCCGCATTGGTTCTGGGTATTTGCGGGTTAATACCGTGGGTCGGCTTTGGAACGGCTTTGGTTGGACTCATTTTAGGTATAATCGGCAGGAAAAAAGCTGCTGAAGTCGGAGCACCAACCGGCATGGCGACAGCAGGTATTGTTATGTCGATAATAGGTCTGGCAGGTGCAGTACTAGTGATTGTCTGCTTAGTAGCTCTTTTGGCATATGCGGATACACTGACAACATGGTACACATGGTAAGAAAGGATAAGTTACATGACTATTGAAAAAAAGCCATTTGGGCAAACAAAAGACGGTAAAAATGTAGAACAATATACATTATCTGATAAAGGCATAGTTGTCGAAATCATAACATTGGGTGCGATAATACGCAGCATTAAGGTTCCTGTAGGCGGCAAAATTCGTGACGTAGCTCTCGGGTTCGATACCGTTGAGGGATATGAAACAAATAAAGGCTACCACGGGGCTGTTATTGGAAGAATTTCAAACCGGGTTGCAAATGCTGAGTATACACTAAACGGAAAGCACTACAAGCTCGAAGCAAATGACGGCAATAACTCACTTCACGGAGGATTCACCGGGCTTGACAAGCAGGTTTGGACAGCTAAAGAAGAGCCTGATGCTCTTGTTTTGACCCTGACGGACAAAGAAGGTACAGCCGCCGGATATCCGGGCGACCTTGAGGTCACGGTTAAGTACACACTCTCAGACGGAGAGTTAGGACTGGAATATTTTGCAAAATGTTCAGAGGACACACCTATAAATCTCACAAATCACTGCTACTTTAATCTTGAAGGGCATGGGGCGGGCGACATATCAGGTCACAAAATTCAGATATTCGCAAACGAAATAACCCCAATAGATGAGACTTTAATCCCAACAGGCAAGCTGATGGAAGTGGCAGGTACAGCTTTTGACCTTAGAGAACCCACACTCGTAGCCCCGGGACTGGAAAGCAGTGACGAGCAAATAAAACTCGGCGGAGGCTATGACCACAACTGGGTACTTTCAAGCCTGCCGCACCGTGAACTTGCTCCGGCTGCAGTTGCGTTATGCAGTGACCTAAGTATGACATGTGCCACGACAAAACCGGGCGTCCAGTTTTACAGCGGAAACATGATGCAGGGAGAATCAGGTAAGGAAAACTCCGTTTACAGCAAACGCACAGGTTTTTGCTTGGAGACACAATTTTTCCCGAATTCCGTGAATACCCCTGAGTTTCCTGCACCAATTTTGGAAAAGGGTGACACATATACCCATAAGACAACCTACCTGTTTAAGGAAGTTTAGCAGGCATTGATAGATTTGTCCGGCAAACCCTGAGCTCGCTTTAACCACTCTCAGAGAAAACATTACCCAAATTCACCTTTCATGCGCAAGGTGAATTTGGGTATAAAGATAGGGATGTGATTAAAATTTCAAAATCACGAGAGCGCTTGAGAATCGAATTATTTGGTGAGTTTGCCATTACAGGAAATGGAAAACGAATTACCGAGAACACAAAGAAATCTTCCAAGGTTTGGAGATTACTTCAATACCTCATCACGCACAGAAATCGCTCTATTTCGCAAGAGGAGTTGCTTGATGTGTTTTGTGGCGATCAACTTGATGGTGGAAATCCGGGGAGCATTCTTCGCACGATGGTCTACAGAGCTAGGAGTGCGCTTGAAAAAGGAGGCTTAGAAAATGCCTCAAATATCATAGTTGCAAAAAGCGGTGGTTACTCCATAAACAAGAATATTGAGTGCGTCACTGATGTTGAAGAATTTGAGGAGCTGATAAAAAAGTCGGAAGTGCCGAACATTAAAGCAGATGTAAAGCTCGATTTGCTAATGCAAGCGGCAGCACTCTATAAGGGAGATTTTCTGCCAAACTCAAACAGCGACATGTGGGTTGTACCACTCGTGAGGTGGTACCGCACAATGTATTTAGACGCCGTACATGATGCTCTTAAGCTGTTAAGCATGCTTGAGCGCAATAGAGAAGTTGCTGAGTTATGTACAAAGGCGCTTGTGGTGGATCCATTTGATGTTAAACTCATTGAATTTCACATAAAAGTACTTCTGAAGCAAGGCAAAAACACAGAAGCACTTAACTTTTACAAGAGAATGGAATCAATGTTTTTCGATGTTTTAGGTGTTAATTTTTCGAGTGAACTGCGCGATTTATACAACGAAATTCAACAGCCTGAAGCCAAAGATGAGATGGGATTGGATAGTTTGCTCACCGAATGGGCACAAGATGCTGATTATCCGGGAGCGTACTACTGCGATGCCGGTGTTTTCAAAAGTTTCTTCCAAATTGAAGCGCGCGGTGTACAGCGCTCAGGTAGATCTTCATTTGTTATAAAATTCAATACAAAGCATGTTCCAAAAGGGCAAAAACCATCGGGAGTCATGCGTCAACTTGGTATGACAATACCGCGTTGCCTCAGAATGGGAGACATATTCACCCGTTGCAGCCCTAATCAATATATGCTCATGCTCTTTAGCCTCACATATGAAGACTGCAAAATGCTGATCAATAGAATCATGAGGTCGATGGATTCAAAATATATTTCAGACATAAAATCATCCGAAATTTGCCTAATCAGTGCGATAAGAAAATAAACTGAACTGACCAAAGTAAGGAAAGCATTAAGGTGAAAGAGGGTAAGGTAATCAATGCCAGGTTATAAAAATGAAATTGTGACCGCAAGATCAGTTAAAATGATTGCCACAATAATATCTTATACAGATGGGCATATCCAAGGAGAACTAGATTGCCGGCATTTTGAAGAGCCCTTTACGTTCACGAGTCTCATGCGTATGATAGAGGTAATGGAGTCAACATTTGATACAAAAGGGCAACCGGAAAAGCACCTGTTACCGAGGTCTTTCTGCAAGTCAAAACCTCGGTTGAAAAGGCATGAATTAGATATAAATGAGTGCATCAAAGAACTTAGGGTGGATATTGGCGACTCGAAAGCCAATGAAAAGAAAGCTTCATTTGAAATACTTGTACAGTTCAGGTATAACGCAGAGTGGCAAGGTCAAATCCACTGGATAGAAAGAGACACTGCCAAAAATTTTGAAAGCATAGTAGAGTTGGTGAAACTTATCGACAATGCGCTAAAAAGCACTCCTCATACTCAGATTTAAGGCGTTCATAGGCTCTATGAGCGCTTTTTTCATTGTCAAAAATTCCGAAAACAGTGGGACCGGAGCCTGTCATTACTGCTCCGAGCGCACCGTAATCAAGCAGGTTCCATTTAATATCATCTACTTCATTTTTACCTCGCGGTAGAATGTCTTCAAAAACATTGTACATGCGCCTTGCAACTCCGCCTAAATCGTTATTCTCCAGGGCTGTGATTAATCCGGCTGTATCGGGTCTGGCACGGATTTTTTCACATTTAACAAGTGAGAAAAGCTGAGGTGTACTGCATGAAAAATGGGGCTTGCAGACGACAAAATAAGCCGCAGGAAGATGCGGCAAATCAGTTAAGATTTCACCTCGTCCTTCAGCTAATGCCGTTCCGCCTGAAATACAAAATGGTACGTCAGACCCGATTGATAGCCCAAGATGGCGGAGTGTGTCAAGCCCCAGTTCAGTCTCAAACAAATCATCGAGCACACGCAAAACACATGCCGCATCGGCACTTCCACCGCCCATGCCTGCACAAACAGAGATACTTTTTTCTATGTTTATGAAGGTATGAAATCCTGAAATTCCTGTATGCTCAAAAAATAATTTTGCGGCTTTGACAGCGATATTCCTCTCATCACGAGGCAAGTAAGGAAGTCCGGGATTGATAGAAAAACCGCTACCGGATTTACATTCAATGGTAATTTTATCACTCAAACTGATGGTTTGCATTACCATCTTCATGTTGTGATAGCCGCTTTTCAGCCGTGATACTATATCAAGTGAGAGATTCAGCTTGGCTTGAGCGTAGGAAGTAGAGCTTTTCATATATATGTTTTAAATTTTTTCAAATTGCTCGACATTGAGCACGAAAACGGTGGCACCACCGACCGATACCTCAACAGGCATTGATTGCAAGAATGTTTCAGCGCCCAGCATAGTCGGCATATGTTGTGTACGGCTGCGTGAATGTTCGCGGATAATATCAATGACTCTTTCGGTTTTGTCGTCATCAACACCGATTAATATGGTCACATTCCCGGCACGCAAAAATCCTCCGGTAGTAGAGAGTGTGGTTATACTGAACCCCTCTTTTATAAGGTGTTGCATAACCATGTGTGAATCATCTTTATCCACAACTGCAAGTATCATTTTCATAATGGCTCACGTCCTTTCATAAAAAATTCATTCCTTTCAGTAATCCTTGAGCACAAATGATCCACGAAAAGGCATGGATTTTTTGTGCATCATTTGCGGTTCCCCGCAGGGGGAGCAAATCGCACATTCCCCCGTTAGCGTGATTTTTAACGCTAATTCATTATACACAAAATTTATTAAGATTTCAATTACTTCTTATGCTTACCACGTTTTTGCTGCTTATTGAGTTTTCGCAGCATTAGATTCGCCTTGATATAGCTGAGGCGTGGTGGTCTTAGCCTTGAAAATTCATGGCGGAGTCTGCCACTGATGTCTGTATAGGCGTTTGCATATGCTTTGCGTAAAGTAAGCTCTTTTTCGTTCCACACTTTTGGAAGAGTAGTTCCGATAACGATTAAGCGAAGGACAATTGCAATCACAAACATCAGCTTGTAATGATCAAAAGGAGTTCCTGCAAATGTGAGTGCCAACTCATCCATGATTGGGGAAAACAGTTCTAAAAGAGCACCGCCCAAAATCAGTGCCGATGCTGCCGCGAGTGATGTCATAACAGCGTATACGGCAAGTGCTGTGGAGCGCTCTTCCGTGGGTGTGTGCGAGAGTTGCATGTTGACCATGCAGGCATCATTGGCGCACCAGAACATACCGCCAATCAAGTGGAAAATGAAAACAGGCCAGATAACCCCCGGAACCGCAAAGAGCCATGCAACGGCTACAAGTGTTGAAACAATCGCAGAAATGAGCATTGTCGGTACACTTCCATAGCGGTCGATAAACACTCCCCAACGGGACACCACGAGCAATGCCACCATCTGCGATGTTATTTGCCCAAAAATTATGAGACTTGTGTATGGTATCTGCAACACATCAATTGCATATTTATTAAAAAACGGACCGTTTAAGTTAATGGTAAAACTCCATAATGCCCAGAAAATCAGGTAGTTTCGCATAACAGGTTTGGTAAAGCAGTCTCTTATGCCTTTATGGAGTGGGGTGGTTTTTGCTTTTTGGGGTATGGTGGAAAAATCTATTTTTGTGTACATCAAAATATCAATAAGCCCTGCAACTCCGCCTATTCCAAAGACTATAGTATATCCTAGAAAATCGCCCGGAACATTGTCGAGCACAAATGCTATCATAAGTCCTGCAACAAGAGAAAATGCCATGATGACTTTTTGACGGGCTGTTATATATCGTCCTCTGACTTGCATGGGAACAACACTGCCCATGAGTGTCATGTGTGCAATCGCCACAAACGAACCACTCATAGATGCAAGTGTGATAAGCACAATCAGACCCCAAAGGCGTGTGTCTTGCACATTAAATATAAACGGAATGAAGGCAATGATAATCCAACTGACTCGTTGAATAACCCCGCCAATCAGGAACATTCGTTTAAAGCGCCCCGTTTTTATCCCGATATGAGATGCAGGGATTTGCATAAGGCTTGCAATAATCGGCAGTGCAGATATAAGCCCAAAAGCAAACTCGCCTGCGCCAAGCGATGAAGCGTACCCGGCAAAAGCCACACCGCCTTGAGCGGCAAACAAGAACATGCCCACAGCCGCAGACAGGACGATGACATTGAGGCTACGCAGTAGCTCAGGTTCACCAACATAATCACGATATGAACGGTCAAAAAGTTTGTAAAATGACATTAAAATAATCCTTATCCCCCGCAGATGATGGACAATTTACCCTGATTTTTCGGGAGCCATCGGGATCTACACCGCTGTTCTCCCGAAAAACCAGGGCAAACTGCCCATCATCTGCTAGCCTGGTGAAAGTTACTCCTTATTTTTGCGCCAAGAGCGTCGAATAAACTCCGTCTTTGCCTGCCAGCTCTTCATGTGTGCCGATTTCGGCGATTCGCCCGTCGTCCATTACCACAATCTTATCTGCCGTGGCTATATTGCTTAAATTATGCGTTGTGATAAGAATTGTGTGGTCGCCTCGTAGACTCTCGATAGTTTCCATGATACTGCGCTCGCTCTCGGCATCGAGTGCTGAAGTTGCCTCGTCGAAAACGAGTACGGGGGCTTTGCGATACAGAGCGCGGGCGATTGCAAGTCTTTGCTTTTGACCGCCTGAGAGGCTTCCGCCTTTTTCACCGCAGGGCGAGTCGTAACCCTCGGCTTGTTCCATGATAAAATCATGAGCGAAGGCGCGTTTTGCGGCTTTTTCGATATCAGGCTCGGAGACAGCCCCCTGTTTTCCCATTGCGATGTTTTCGGAAATAGTCATATTAAAGAGCTTGCAACTCTGGTCGACATAGGCGAAGTTATCCCGCCAATTGTTTATCTTTTCGGTGCTGAACGACATGCCGCCAACTTCCATGTTGAGCGTACTCCTGTCGTACATGCCGATAATCGCACGAAGGAGCGTAGACTTTCCGCTACCTGACATGCCGACAAAGGCGACCATTTCATTTTCTTCGATTTTGAGGTTGATATTTTTTAGTGTGTCCTCGCTTGCGCCTTTGTATGAGAAGTTGAGGTCACTGATGTTTATGCAGTATTTTCCGTCGGAACCTTCGCCTTTTTCGAAGCTCATCTTGCCGCTTGCAGTTCCTTCGGCGGCATCGATTATGTCAAAAATGCGTTTTGCCGCAACAATTGGCGGCTGGAGTCCTGCGTAGTCTGCACCTACTTCTGACATCGCATTGCTGATTGCTGTTGCAAAAGGCATGACCATCATGAGCATGGGAAATTCAGCTTGACCGGTGGCAATGAGCCATCCGCCTAATGCGAAAATAAAAACAAGCGTAATCCAGCCCTGCACAGTTGTAAACAGACTTTGCCACATGCTTAGAAAGGCCTGTCTAAAACCAAGAAACCTGAGTTTACCACTTTCTCTATCAAACTGCACAAGTGCGCGCTCTTGTCTGCTGTATGTCCTTATAGTGAGCGCACCTGCAAGAATATTCGATAAGGATTTTACAGTGTCTGCGTTGGTTTCAAGTTGTTCCTTGCCGAGCCGTGCTAATGGAGCGGCAAATCGTGATTGAATCAAAAATCCGAGTAATCCAACGCCTACAGCACCAAAACCCATACGCCAATCAATTACAAAGATGGAAACTATGGAAAATGATGCACCTATGATGTTTCGCAAAAATGGTGCAAGCGCATCGGAGAAAATATTGGTAGCAGTATCTATATCTGTGTTTATTGCGGCGACACCCTCGCCTGAATGCTTTTGGCTCTCTATGCCTGTTTTCATAAATGCCGAGAAAAGTTCAGTGCTTAAATCGCGCGTTGACTTGCCGGAAGTGACAACATACAAATATGCCCCTATACCTACAAAAATAGTGCCCCCAAGCATAATTGCCATCATCAAGTAGACTGAATTTAAAACACCTGAAAAATTCTCCGCAATAATAGCCGCCATAATTCCACCAAAGGCTACGCTGGTGAGTAATGGGAATAGAAATGACTGCGAAGAGTATAAAAACATCCCAATTGCGTATGGAATTTTATATGGTTTAACATATCCGAGTGTTCGCATGAAATATTGTTTATCGGTCATGAATTATTCTCCTTATAGCATATCGAAAAAACTGTGTAGGGGCGACCGTCCCCGGTCGCCCGCGGGCGAACGCAGTTCGCCCCTACGCGGTGTCATACAACCCTGCATAAATTGGACTGGCCTTAATAAGCTCATCGTGCGAGCCTATTGCCGCCACTTTGCCGCCGTCCATCACTACAATAGTATCGCAAAAATCAATTGCACGGAGTCTGTGAGCGACCATAATTACTGTTTTATCCTCCGATAATGCATTTAAGCTTTGCAAAACCTCAACTTCCGTCGCAGGGTCAAGAGCAGAGGTCGCCTCATCAACCAAAATTATCGGTGAATCACGGTAAAATGCACGGGCAATGGCAATGCGCTGTTTCTGACCGCCCGACACATTCTCTGCCGCCTCGCCAAGCTCTGAATCGAAACCATGCGGCAACGTGTTGATGAAATCCAGAATTCCCGCGTCACGGCAAGCTTTTTCGAGCCTTGGCTTATCGGTAATGGTTGATTTACCTGTGATATTGCCTAAGATGGACTCAGGGAAAAGGAAACTGTCCTGTGGTACATATGAGAAGAGTTCACGCAAAGAGTTCAATGAAACACCTGCAATATTCGTGCCCATCACGGATAAACTGCCACTTTGCGGGGCGTAGAGCCCCAAGAGTAGTTTAAGCACGGTGCTTTTTCCGCTACCACTGCCGCCAACAAACGCAACACGAGAACCTTTTTTGATTTCAAAAGATACATCGTCCAGGGCTAAAATTGGTTCTTGAGTGGGGTTGCTCTCGGAATCTGAATCCATATTGGACGGGTTTGCGATGGTCATACCCAAAGCGCCCGGTTCATCGGCATCGCTTGAATCGCTGTTATCCTTGTCATCTAAGCCATAGGCAAATGTCAGGCCTGTGGCACAGACCACAACATCGCCACTCGGTTTAAGCGTTTCGCCCGAATCAACATCTTCAAGCTCAGCGGACATATGCTCGTCAAACCTCTTTGCGCCGCCTGCCGCTGTTTGTATATTGTTTTGCTGTTGCGACAACATCATGAGCCAGCTTCCTGCCTCACTCGCAAGCCCAACGAAGGCAATCATTTCAGCTATATTCATGCCCCCATCAATAACCTGTCCCGCCGAAACAACGATTATAACGACCAGCGGAGCCATTGATGCGATAATGCCGGCAAGAATTAACGATAAATAGGAACGTGCCATGCTTTTTGTCATAAAAATCCAGTTTTCAAATGCCGAAAGATAACGTTCCCTCATCACGTTTTCAAGCGAATATGATACTACAGTTGAGACATTCTGAAATGAATCATTTGCCAGAGAAGTAACATCGGCACGCGCCTCAAGCCGCTTTGCACTCTTTTTTTGAATGGGTTTTGATATAACCACTTGCAAAACAATTAAAACCGGAAATGAAGCGATGAAAATAAGTGTGAGCCACCAATTGATGAAAAAGAGGAAGCCGAACATTATGAGTAAGTTTATTATGTTAGCAATCAAAGTCATGCCACCTGTGCTGACAAGCGTCACGGCGGCAGGAATATCGTTAGATAAAATGGAAAGGGATTCGCCGCTTTTTGCTCCATCGTATGCGGCAAAAGGCTTTTTTAGAAAATATTTTGCGAAGTTATCTCTAAAACGATACCCTGCATTCGCGCCAAATCGCCCCATAATCAGTGCAGATAGCCCTGAAGATATTGCCTGAACAATCATCAGAATTGTGATAACTAATAAAAATTGAAGCAGAGTATTTGTGTCCATATTGAGCGCCGCCTGCCCCATCTCGCCTGTAAGCCGTGTGGTGAACGCACTCGCAAGTCCTGTTATTAAGGCAAGCAGGAGCAAGAAAAACAAAAAGCGTTTGTATCTGAGCTCTTGCGCCGCAAGGGTCTTAAACATTAAACCCATTAAAGTTCCCCCCGATGAAAAAAGTTGTAAAAAAAAATCATGCGAATTGTAACTGTTCACACCCCGGTTGACTCCCGCAGATAATGGGCAATTTACCCTGATTTTTCGGGAGCCATCGGGATCTACACCGCTGTTCTCCCGAAAAACCAGTGCAAACTACCCATTATCTGCTACCCTGTGAACTGTAACTACGAATTTGCTTCGCACATTGTACCACAAGACCCCACTATTGACAATTCTTTATTTTTATGTTAGATGTAAGACAGCAAACATTAGCTAAAGGTGAGCAGAGGGTGGGCTGTTTGCGGAGTCTTTTTTGTGGGAACAGCGGTGTAGATCCCGATGGCCCACAAAAAAGCGTAGCAAATTGTCCACCCTCTGCGGGGAATTGGGACGGTTATAAATGTTATTCACATCCTCCGGGTTTCTGCTGTTTTTGGCAGTTTTATTACTAAGCTATGCCATAACAGCTAAAAAATACAGATGGTTTGTACTGCTCGTCGGCTCACTGACATTTTACGCATTTGCAGGGCCGCAATTTTTGCTGTACATTTGTGCAACCATAGTAATAACATATCTTTGTACCATGAAAATCTCTAAACTACGCCAAAAAAGAGATGCGAAGCTGGCAGAAGAAACGGAAAAAGACCAAAAACGCACGATAAAAGAGCGAGCAAAGAAAATATCAAAACGCTGGACGACACTCTGTCTAGTGTTGATATTGGGCATTCTCGCAGCAGTAAAATACACAGATTTTGTACTCTCAAACGCAAACGCAATAATTGGCGCATTCGGACAGCCACACCGCTTCGGGCTGTTGGGATTAGCCCTGCCTATGGGCATATCTTTTTACACATTTCAGACCGTGGGTTATGTGATTGACGTATACAGAGAAAAAGCAGAAATACAGCGAAATCCTTTAAAACTCGCACTATTTGTCTCGTTTTTCCCACAAGTGGTTCAAGGCCCTATAAGCCGCTTCGGAGAACTCTCGAAAACGCTCTACAGCGGCACAAGAATAAATCGCCACGATTTTGCAAGAGGCGCAAAGCGCATACTGTGGGGATTTTTCAAAAAACTGGTAATAGCAGACAGACTATGGCCTGCACTCGTAGTTCTAACATCATACCCGGAAGAATTTCAAGGAATTTATTACCTGCTCGCAATCAGCATGTACGCAATAATCCTGTTCTGTGACTTCACGGGCGGCATAGATATTACAATAGGTGTGGCTGAACTCTTTGGCGTAAAACTGCCTGAAAATTTCAATCGACCATTTTACTCAAAATCCATTCAAGAATACTGGCAACGCTGGCATATGACAATGTACTACTGGTTTAGAGACTACGTATTTTACACAGTTGCGGCAAGCAAAAAAATGCTGAGATTTTCAAAGGCATCAAGAAAAATCGTCGGCGAAAGTTTCTCAAAACGCCTGCCCGTACACATCACATTGGTGTGGGTATGGTTCCTTACCGGACTGTGGCACGGAGCCACTTGGAACTTCATAGCTTGGGGGCTTGCAAACGGTTTTGTCATAATGGTGAGCCTGGAACTCGCCCCATTATACGAACGCTTTGGCAAGAAATTCCTTACCCTGCACAGCAGCCTACCATACAGGGGATTCATGATATTCCGCACATTTTGGCTGATGAACATGATTCGCTCATTCGACATCTACGAGGGTGTAAGGAATACATTCGGCATGATGAGAAGTGTGTTTACAAATTTCAGCCTAAATCAATTTTTGACCTACGGAATAACAGAGCTTACTTTGCCAACTCTCGATTATGTAAGTGCAGGAGCAGGTCTAATGATAGTATTCTGGGTGAGTTGGTTGGGCAGAGGGGAAAAAGACTACCGCGACAGGCTGTTTGAGTTCCGCTGGCCTCTGCGTTACGCAGTAACAGGTTTAATACTATTCATGACACTGGTAATGGGTGCCTACGGCTTCGGATTCGACGCAAGGCAGTTTATATATAATGTGTTTTAAAGATTATATATAAAGGTAGCAGGAGATGGGCTGTTTGTGGAGTCTTTTTTTCGAGAACAGCGGTGTAGATCCCGATGGCTCGAAAAAAACGTAACAAATTGCCCATCTCATGCGGAGACAAAGCGCAGTTTGAACAGCAACATTTTAAAGGTTGCTCTGTGCATATATGCGTTTTTTCGTTGCAATTCATGCACAAGTTGTGGTAAAATAGCTTCCGGGAGAATGAAATGAAGCAAGTAATCATAAAAGTTATCACCGCTGTAGTTGTTTTTTCACTGATATTTGCGGCGCTGCAACGTCTGTTGGTTCCAAAATATGCGAGCTTTGCCTTGGAGGGAAACCTAATCCGCGAATACTATAACAGCACGCGTGACCATGATGTAATAATACTCGGAGATTGCGAAGTATACGCAAACATTTCCCCGATTGCAATGTGGGAGAACTTCGGAATAAGCTCACACATAAGAGGAAGCCCTCAACAGCTCGTATGGCACTCATATTACCTGCTTGAGGACACCTTGCGCCATGCAAGAGAAATGCCGAGTCTGGTGATATTCAACGTAATGACCATGCAATATGCAGAGCCGCAGTACGAGCCGTTCAATCGTCTGGCACTCGATGGCATGAGATTGACGCCGACAAAGATAAGAGCAGTGCAGTCATCTATGATGGAAGATGAAGATTTACTATCATACATCTTTCCGTTTTTCAGATTTAAAGACAACTGGCGCTACCTGAGCGCAGAGGATTTCAGATACTTTTTTAGAAATCCGCAAGTATCAATAAACGGCTTTATGGTGCGTAGTGACGTAATGCCCGTAACATTTATCCCCGACCCAATACGCAGAGCAACATACCAATTTGGCGAAAAGCCACTATACTACTTACAGCGCATGGTATATCTGACAAGAGAACACAACATTGAATTAATGCTGATTAAAGCCCCTGTTTTGTTCCCGCACTGGGCAGACGGTTGGGACGAGCAAATCGTCCGATTTGCAGAAGAAAACGGTCTGCTATATGTAAATTTCCTCAACTATATAGATGAGATTGGGTTGGACTTCTCGCTCCACACATTCAACGCAGGACTCCACCTAAATGTATTCGGCGCAGAGTTATTGGCAAAACACCTTGGGCAGATTATCACAGACAACTTTGGAGAGCTTGTGCCCGACAGGCGCAGTAACCCCGCAGTAGCCGCCCACTGGAATGAGCTCACTGAAATTTACCACAGGCAGATTGCAATTCAGCAACAAGAAATAGCCGAAACAGGCAGAATAATTACTTTTTTGATTGAAGATTAGACTCTTCCTCAGGTTACACGCACCGCTCCCGCAGATGGTAGGCAATTTGTTCCGCTTTTTTTCGAGCCATCAGGATCTACACCGCTGTTCTCGAAAAAAAGACTCCACAAACTGCCTACCATCTGCTAGACTTACTAACGAGGTGAAACACTTGAAGAAACTAGTAATATTTATAGCAACACTATCTGCTGTATTGCTTGTTGCATGTGACGGTCAGCAGACTGATGAAGTCGTTGGTCAAACCGCGCCCAACGGCCAAGTGACTGCAAATGCGGCTGAAACCGCTGTGCCTGTGAGCGATGGAGATGTTGACGCAACCCTCAATGAATCACAAGCAGAGATGGATGATACGCAAGCTGAGTTGATTCAGCATGAGGTGGTTTCTGATGGTTTTGCTCTTGAAGTAAACGGATTTTTAATTGAAATGGATCAAGATATCAACTATGTCCTTGAAGCGTTGGGTGAACCGCTTGGAGAATTTGTAGCACCAAGCTGTGCATTTGACGGAGAGGATCGCATATTCCAATATCCGAGCATTCAAATTCACACCTACCCTGTTGGCGACTATGACAGAGTTCACACCATAAGTTTGCGTGACGATAACATACGCACATCAGAGGGCGGAATTCGCCTCGGTGCGAGTTTTGAAGATGTAATAGCCGCCTATGGGGACGACTATGAGCAGGATTTCAACATACACAGGTTCATGCGTAACAGGACAAAGCTTGAGTTTTACATACAAGATGGAGTAGTATTGGGCATAACATTCGGTTTGATAATAGACGCGTAAGCATTTTGTGGCTGTGTAACTTCGAAAGGAATGGTCATTTCTATGAAACTCATGGGGAAGGGCGGCAAACGCCATGTAGCCAAGAAGGTCGAAAAAAGAACTGCTGCACGCAGGTCTGCAAAAAACGACTATAAACATAGTGCAGAAGAAATCGTAGCAGAGCAGGAAGTCCACAGCTCTGCGGATATCTTTGCCGAAAGCGAGCAGTTTGAACCAAACCCATTTACCGAACCGACACCCGCACAAACTGCAAATCGTCAGTCAAATGCCCCCGCAAGCCCTGTAGACAGCGCACACTACGGTGCTTCGTCAAGTGAAGAAATCGAAGTGTCTGTGGCAGATTTGCCAAAACTAACTAAGACTCCGCCGCCGCCTAAATATTTGCAGCAGGCGACACGTATACCCACAAACCTTAACCCACCCGCTGAGCCACCACCGAACGGGCAGGAAGCGAGGATTGTCCAAACTCAGGTTCAACAAAAGAAAGTCAACTATGCAAGGAAACCACAGGCTGAACAGCCGGAACCGGCTTTGCCCGGAGAAATGCCGCAGAGAGACCCCTCGGCACCTCGGAGTCACATCAAGCCTATAAGCATTGAGCACGCGTCTGCTCCGGCGGGGACACAAAGCGGCGAATCGGAAAGCAAGCAGACCCCGCAATCTATGCCGGAACAGATTATATTGGTTGAGCCTGTAAAAGCGGCAGAAACAAAGCGCTTCACGCCAAAAACTGTCAAAGAGCAGCTTCCCCCTGACCGCCCAAAAGACAAAAAACGCCGTAAAAAGATAAAAGATGAAGAACTGGCTGTACCTCAAAGCCCTCCGCCGAACCGAACCCGTCGACCCGGCTCTGCCGCCAACGCGCCACAAGCGAAAAACCGCAAGGCAACAGGCGATGGGACGCAATCAAGAGCGCCTTCGCGACCGGCTTCCACTGATCCGCAGAAGAAAGCTCAAAAGGTGAGCACAAAAAAGAAGACCACCGGGTCAAAAGCGGCATTGATTCTCATGGCATTGGTTGTAGTTTTGGGAGCATCATTTGCCGGACTGTTTTACTGGTGGACGACATATTCAGTATTTGAAAGCGACTTGCAAGCCGTTGTGGTAATAGAGGGCTCTGAAGTAAACCCGATGGACTTTTTGTACGATCCCGGAGATGTAACTGCGCAGTTCAGAGATGAAACTTTTGCGGCTGTGGCGGGGCGGCAGACAGTTCCGCTTACACTGAGCGATGGGTTACGCACAACCGATGCTGTCGCAGTTTTATATGTTCTCACACCCGTTCGGCAAATAGTGACGGAATTCAGACAGGAAGCTCCAAACTTAACCCCGATTGATATGCTGTCGAACCCGGATGCTGCAGGCGGTGTGCCATTTGATGTGCAATTTGTTTCACAGCCGCTTCCACTTGCACAGTACGAGATAGGTGAACACACAATAGATGCGATGCTCAATGGAGTGCCGTTTTTCGTTCGCCTGACTGTTGAAGACACGACACCACCCACGGCAACGCCTGTCAGTAAATCAATTGTAATCGGTGAAGAAGTGAGTGCAGAGGATTTTGTGACAGACGTATACGACGCATCACAAATTGTGTCCATTGAGTTTGTCAACATTCCTGATTTTACAACAGGGCGCGACCAAATTGTAGAAATAGCAATCACAGACGCGTTTGGGAACACCTACGTAACAGGTGCGGCACTCTCTGTTACTGTCAACGTTGAACCGCCGGTTTTTGAAGGTATTCAGCCGATACATTCATTAGTTGGAAACCCCATAATCTTTCGCCAAGGTGTTACCGCCTTTGACGATTTCGGCAGGGAGCTGGAGTTTCACGTTGAGACTGACAGAATTGATCAGCACACGGTTGGTACTTACACTGCACTCTACTGGGTGGAGGATTTCAGCGGCAACCGTACCGAGGTAGAGGTGGACGTCTATATAATAGAGATTGACCCTGAGTATGTAGATGCTCGCGTTGATGAAATCATTGAGGGGATTTTAAATGATGATATGACCCAAGTTGACCAAGCGAGAGCGATTTTGCGATGGGTCAGAAGTAATGTCAGCATGGTTCAGGGTGTCAGAGGTGGTCCCGCTTCGGTCTATGAGGGTGCGTATCGTGCTCTGCGAGACAGGCGCGGAAACTGCTACATATTCTTTTCAATATCCGAGCGCTTACTCACACGCGCAGGCATTCCAAACATGAGGATTAGCCGCACACCGGGCGTTTCAACAAACCACCACTGGAATCTTATCAATCCCGACGAGCTGGGCTGGCACCATTTTGACTCAATGCCATCTCGCTTTGATTGGAGTCCTACCATGTATATGTTCACACAATCGCAGGCTGAGAGATTTGCGCGCGATCAGGCACCTTATCACGGAAATGAGCACTACTACACGTTCGACCCGGCTTTATACCCACCTATTGTACCATAGTAAGACAGGGAGACGGTTCCTCTGTCTTGTAAGAAAGGAAACACCGGATATTGAAAACCCCGCTAATAGGAGTTATTGGTGGCATGGGAACAAGTGCAACAGCCGCATTCTACGAAAAATTACATAGCATTCAAGACGTAGCCAAAGAGCAAGAATACGTTGATGTATTACTCTACAGTAAACCATCTATTCCCGACCGCACGGCATTTATACTTGGCAAAAGTAAGGAAAGCCCTACTCGTGCTCTTTTGGAAGCGGCGAAAAGTCTTGAAGTTGCAAGAGTAACAGTTATAGCGATGCCATGCATATCATCATATAGTTTCTATGACGAACTGACAAGGGAAGTAAGGACAAAAATAATTAACCTGCCTGGAGAGGTCGCGAAATACACGAAATCAGAAGGCATAAAAGAGGTGGGATTGCTCGCAACCGAGGGTACGATAAAAACCGGAGTTTTACAAAGCAAATTTGAAGCCGAGGGCATAAAAACCGTTGCACTTGAGTCAAAGACACAAGCAAAACTTACAAAAATCATCTACGGCATTAAAAAAGGCGGCAAGCCACAAGGAAAATTGCCGACGGAAATCACAGATGAACTTATGAATAAAGGTGTCGAAAAAATTGTTCTCGGTTGTACAGAACTATGTTTCGGCAGTTTTGAAGATGAAAGCTATATAAATGTACTGGACATACTAGCTACGGCGACACTCAGAGAGTGCTTAATGGGCAGACATTGATTTTATTTGTTCAGTGTTTATCCGGGAAAGGAATGGTCATTTAGATGACTAATGTTCTCGAATACTTAGAAAAAACCATGGAAAGCATAGTTAGCCCGGACAAAAAAGCATTTGTCGGCGAGGGGAGCTTTTTGACATTTAATGAGTTGCAGTGTGCGGCTAAATCATGCGGAAGCTATATAGCAGAACCGGGAACAAGGAGAAAACCCATAGTCGTGTTCATGAAAAAGAGTCCTGAAAAAGTGGCGGCATTTTTGGGGGTGGTCTATTCAGGCAATTACTATGTTCCAATTGACAATGAAATCCCATCTTTTCGCATAAAAATGATTTTAGATACAGTAAAACCCAGACTAATTATATGCGATGAAGCGACCAAAGAGCAGGCACAATCCATTGTAGGAGATGGTGTCGTTGGAGTCCTTGATGTCTCACAAACAGAAGCCCGTATTGAAACCGCCACCCTCAATGCCCTGAGAACCTCAGTAATAAATTTTAACCAAATCCGAACACATAAAATCGACGATAAAAAACTACAAGAAATCAGGCAAACAACCATAGATACCGACCCGCTGTACGTGGTGTTTACATCAGGCTCAACCGGTAGACCAAAAGGTGTTGTGGCTTCGCACCGCTCAGTGATTGATTATATCGAAAACCTCACAGACGTACTTCAAACAGACGAAAACACAGTATTCGGCAATCAGTCACCCCTGTATCTTGATGCCTGCCTTAAGGAAATTTACCCGACCTTAAAGCATGGTGCAACAACCTATTTTATACCCGGGCAACTTTTCATGTTTCCGCTGAAATTGATAGAATACATTACGGAAAACAATATAAATACAATATGCTGGGTTGCTTCGGCACTGAGTTTAGTGGCAGGACTTGGTGCACTCGAAAAAGCCGTGCCGCACACCCTAAAGACAATAGCGTTCGGCAGTGAAGTGTTTCCCATAAAGCACTACAACAACTGGCGCTCGAAGCTTCCAAAAGCCAGAATGATTCACTTATACGGCCCCACAGAGGCCACGGGAATGTCAACCTACTTTATTACAGAGAGTACCTACGAAGAGAATGAGTCGATACCTATAGGTTATCCTTTCAAAAACACTGATATAGTGCTGCTTGACGAGCACGGAAACGCGCCACGTGACGGCGAACCCGGTGAGATTTGCATAAGGGGTGCGGGTCTTAGTCTTGGGTACTTTGCTGATGAGGATAAGACAAAGGCGGCTTTTGTTCAAAACCCATTATCTGAATTTCCCGACATGATTTACAAAACGGGGGATTTGGGCAGGAAAGGAAAACAAGGAGAACTTTACTATATATCTCGAAAAGATCATCAAATAAAGCACATGGGTTATCGAATAGAGCTTGCTGAAATAGAACTTATGGCGGCTGGTCATGAAAAACTAAATCTCGCCTGTGTTGTATTTGACGATGCGGAGAGTAAAATAATCCTTTATTATATGGGTAAGGAATTAAAGAAATCAGAGATAAGAAGCTACCTCAAGGAAAACCTTCCGCGATATATGCTCCCGCAGGTTATATATGAACTGGACGAAATGCCCCGCACTCCCGGCGGGAAGCTGGACAGAGTGAAACTGCTGGAAATGCATAAAAGGAGATAATAGCACAATGGATACATTACTGGAAATATTGCAGGAATTGCATGATGACATTGACTTTGATACACATGAGACTTTAATTGATGACAAAGTTATTGATTCGTTTGATATTATCACTTTGATTGCAGAAGTAGATGATAGAATAGGAGTTACAATTCCGCCGGAAGAACTGGTTCCGGAGAATTTTAACTCCTATAAGGCGATTAGTAAGTTAATTGAGAGACTGGAAGATGATTAGAGCTTACTAAACACTTCCTGAGTCGTAGGTGAATCCGCGACCGTGAACTTGTGTTACATTGTCGGTTATCATAAAAGCGTGTTCGTCATGTTCGTTGACTATGTTGATCAAATCTCTATAGTTTTTTGAGTCCATCGTGACCATAATCATTTCCCTCTCTGTGCGCTCAAACGCTCCAAGAATTGGTATCAGAGTCACACCACGGTCGATTTTTGTCAAGATGTCGTGCGTGATTTCCTTACTTTTGTCACTTATGATATAGACCATTTTCCTTTTGCGTAGTCCTGATTCTATGAAGTTCATAGTGATTGCGGCTAGTGTAATTGAGAAGATAGCGTATAAAAATGCTTCAAAACTAAATACAATGAGACTGAGGATAACAACCGCACCGTCTGAGATGAATAGTCCGATTGAGGTGCTGAGTCCAAAATACTTTTTAAGTATCAGCGGGGGAACGGTTGTACCACCGCTTGAGGCGTTATTTGCATACATTATGGAAGCGGCGACAGCTATAATGGTACTGCCTACAAACATTGAGAGCATGGGATCTTCAACCATCATATACTGCGGGACAACGCCTATGATAACCGGCAAATACGCCGCACCGATAACAGTGTTGAAGAAGATTTCCTTACCGAGAAAAATAAAGGTAGCAACTAAAACAATGGCGTTTGCCACGAGTATGGTTACAAATCTATCAAAACCAAATAGAGTCTCGAAAACAATGGAAAGCCCTGTAATACCACCTGCCGCAATATTATGTGGACCTAAAAAAAGATTTATCGCCACCGCAAGGAGTGAAACTGCAAATAGTACAGCCACAATCCTTATGGCTCGCCTTTTTAACTTATTCAACAAAACACCTCTCAACTTAATCGCCCAACAGAACCAAGCTAAAACTCCGCAATAAGGAATTAACGGATTCGCGTTTTATAGGGCGCTATTTTTCTAAAATTGTTCCTCAAAATCATCTGCGCCATGCTTACAAATCGGGCAAATAAAATCAGCGGGAAGGCTGTCGCCTTCGTAAACATAATTGCAGATAGAGCAGACAAACTTCTTGCTTGCTGCGCTTGCTCCAACCACAGAGGTAGTAGAGCCACTTGCTGTAACTCCGGCTTTAGGTTTGATGTGGTCAAAATAATACTGATAAGTGACACTAGGCTCACCGGAAACCGAAAAACATTCGGTCACATCAGCAATAAAGAGCATGTGAGACCCAAGGTCATAACTCTGAGCTACTTTCCCGGAAATCACGCAATTGACCTGCTCAGGCACGTACCTAAGGCCATTCTCTGTACGATTATCATATGAAGTTCCATCAAATTTATCAACATCTTTACCGCTTTGAAACCCAAACCTCTCAAAAACACTCATAGAAGCATTCTGCGTGAGAACACACACATTAAATATGCCGGTCTCTTCAATGAGTTTGCAGGAATAGTTTAAGCGATTAACGGCAACAGAAATCCGAAGCGGCGAGGAAGTGACCTGCATGGCAGTGTTGATAATACAGCCATTGTCCTTACTCCCATCGCGAGTAGTTAAAACAAATAACCCATAAGAAAGTTTAAACAAAGCGGAAGCATCAATATTAGTGTTAGCCATAAAAAAACCACCCTTCAAGAAAATTTAAAGTTCAAAAGCAAGAACACTAAGATAACACAAACAAGCAAATAAAGCTACAGGAAAATTATTAACAGGGAAAAAGTTATGCTAAATTTGATAATAGGGCGCGCCGGGACGGGCAAAACCAATTATATATTGAATGAGATCAAGCAAAAGATGGAATTAGGCGAGACAAACATGATTCTTTTGGTACCCGAGCAATACTCGCATGACGCAGAGAGACAACTTTGTCATGTCTGCGGTGATACGCTGTCACTTCATGCAGAAGTCCTAAGTTTTACGGGACTCAGCAGACGTATGCTTGCAGAAAGCGGAATCAGAGCAGTAGAGACACTGGACAGCGGTGGGCAAATTCTTTTGATTCACAGAGCATTAGAAGCTGTAGCCTCATCGCTCAGGGTATTTGGGCTGAAAAAAATGCGAACGGAGATTCTGCAAAGGCTGCTTGAGACAATAACAGAGTTTAAGACAAGGAAACTGACACCAAGAATGCTTGAAAAAGCAGCAGAAACAGTGGGAAATCCACTTGCAGAAAAAATATACGACTTCGCACTGATTTATGACGCATATAATTCTATGCTATCGACGCATGGAGCTGACGCCGCAGAAAGACTGGAAATCCTTACCGAAAAAATAAGAGAAAGCTCGAATAATTATGAGAGCGGTATATACTTTGACGGATTTAACGATTTCACAGCACAAGAACTGAGCGTAATAGAAGAGCTGCTAAAAAAAGACGCAAACATAACAGTATGCCTGACCCTCGACCCAAACGACGAAAGTGATGTCTTTAAGTTACCCGCTGAAACTGTATCACAGCTAAAGCGACTTGCAAAAAACATGGCGGTCACGCAGTTAGAGGTAACTGCGCCAAACCAAAACAGCTCAACACGTGTCCCGGAACTGAAACATTTAGAAAAAAACCTGTTTACAGAAAACCTTACAGAGTATAAAGAACCATCTGCCCCCGCACCCGCAGAATCAAGCACCGCTGTTGCTTCCACGCAACCCCGGCAGACTCAAACCGAACAAAACACAGCAACCTCCCCCATAATAATCTACTCAGCACGAAATCGTTACGAGGAATGCTCCGTTGCCGCTGCAACGATTTGGAAACTCGTTAGAAGTGGTTACAGATGGCATGATATCGCAGTGATGTCTCGAAATTGGGAAGAGTATGACTCAACTTGCGAAAATGTATTTGATAAGTATGGAATTCCTTACTTGTCGAGCGGCAAATCGGACATTCTTACGAAATCGCCAATAGCGTTAATTGTTGCGGCACTGGAGATAGTTACATCAGGATATGAATACAACCATGTTTTTAAATATCTAAAAACCGGGCTCACAAATGTCGCAAATGACGATATAGCCTTACTTGAAAACTATATATTAAAATGGCAAATTAGAGGGTATTACTGGCAAAAAGACTGGAAAATGCCGCCATCGGGTTATGGACATACCGAAAAAGGTGATGAAGAGTTATTGCTAAAAGTGAATAACCTCCGCAAACAAATCATTCACCCGATTGAGAAACTAAAGCAAGGCATAAAAGGTGAGACACTTGTTACGGTTAAGCTTAAGGCCGTTTACGATTTCTTGCTCGCCATATCATTACCTGACAAGCTACTTGAAAAATCCGATGATTTAAATCTGCGTGGCGAAAAACGGCTAGCTGACGAGTATACACAGCTACTTGATATAATAATGGGAGCACTTGACCAAATGCACCTGATTTTAGGTGATAGAGAAGTGAGTGACAATGAATTTAAGAAACTCCTTACACTGGTGCTGACAGAGCAAGATGTAGGTGTAATCCCGTTATCGCTTGACTCAGTGGCTCTTGGCAGTATGATGATGAGTCGCCGCCGTGACTTAAGAGCACTAATAATACTCGGAGCAACAGATGATAGTCTGCCAACTCTTGTAAAATCGAGCGGGGCGCTTTCGGATAGTGAGCGATTAGATTTAAAGAAAGTGATTCCCGACATACCCGCAGGGCTTGAAGAGCGTTATCAAAAAGAGATGAACATGCTTTACTCAACGCTGACACTACCATCGGAAAAGCTATATTTAATGTATCAGACCGGTGAAGGAAAACGCCGTGCCTCTATAATAACAAATATTTGTAAGATGTTTAATATAGAGGAAGAAACCTTGCAAAAAGAGCAATACATGAGTGCCGCAGAAATCCCATACAGAGAACTTATGTTGCAAAATGAGGGCTATAATACTTTGCCCCACAGAGAAAATTTATCAAAAGACGTGGCGCACTTGGTGTACGGTGGGCAAATATCACTATCTGCCACCGGAGCAGACAGGTACTACTCATGCCCTTACAAGCACTTTTTGCAAGATGGTTTGCGCATTAGACCGAGAACCCTCGCAGAGTTCGATGCGGCTTCTGCAGGGAATTTTATACATTTTGTACTTGATGGAGTTTTTTCTGAAATTACAAAAGGTAAGAAAAATAAGGATAACAAGGAGAACGGTGGAAGCGGAGAACCGGATGAAAACCTGTGGCGAAAGCTCACAAAGGAATATTGCGAGAAGTTTGTAAGCGAGGTGTTGCACGATTTTGAGGGGAAATCAGCTAGGTTTATACACCTATTCAGGCGATTTGAGGCAGATGTTGACTATATAGTTGATGATATGCTGAGCGAGCTGAAAATATCGAAATTTAAGCCAATAAACCTTGAAATGAATATGTCATTGCTCTCTAAAACGCAAAAAGGATTTATCGACAGGGTAGACGGGTATGAGCTCGACGGCAAATTCTACCTGCGTGTAATTGACTATAAGACGAGGAAACAGGTATATAAGTTTGAACTCTCAGAAGTATTGCGCGGCAGAGACATGCAGATGCTAATATACCTCTCGGCGCTGAAAAAGTATGGTGCGGAGTTTTACGGGAAAAGTGAAGTATTGCCAAGCGGTGTTCTGTACGTGCCTGCACGAGATGTAATTATCAGCACTCCAAGAAACACTCCTCAAGAAGAGATAGATCGACAGCGTGAAGAAAGCAAGCGCCGCAGTGGTTTAGTGCTAAACCAAGATGAGATAATTGAAGCAATGGAATCAGGGGAAGTAAAGAAATTCTTACCTGTAGAAAAATCAAGAAAAAAAGATAGTCCCACAGAGTTTGGAAAAAACTTTGTCAGCAATACCCAAATGGACAAGCTTTTTAATCATGTTGATTACATGATGGAAAGTGCAAAAAATGAGATACTGGGCGGCGTAGTAGATTGCAAACCCTACTATAAGAACGAAACAGACAACGCCTGTACTTACTGCGAATACCTATCAGTATGCGGTTTCGATGAAACACGTGGCGATACTCGCAAATACGCCCCAAAGCTTTCGCCTGAAGAAGTCTGGAGTGCTTTGTAAGACAGGGGAACCCTCCCTTGTTTCCTAGGAGATCGCAGAGAATGGGTGACACTTTTCCGTTTTTCTACGGAACCAAACCCGCAGCAAAAACGGAAAAGTGCCACCCATTCCCTGCTTCACGTGCCTTATCCATAAAATCGGAGGTAGAAACATTGAATAAAACAAAGTTCACGCCTGAGCAGCAGGCGGCTATAGAACATAGAGGCACTTCATTACTTGTTTCTGCCGCAGCAGGGTCAGGTAAGACGAGAGTGCTTGTTGAGCGACTTTTAGAGCGCATAGAAGAGGGGAGCAATATAGACGAATTTCTTATAATTACATACACAAGGGCGGCGGCGCATGAATTAAAAGAACGCATAAGTGATGGATTATACGAAAGGCAGCGGCAAAACCAGAGAAAAGCTCACTATCGAAGGCAACAGATGCTCTGTAGCACAGCATCAATAGATACAATACATACCTTCTGTGGAGAAGTATTGCGCGAAAATGCTCATCTTGTCGGATTGCCGCCGGATTTTAGAGTGATTGATGAAAACGAATGTGAAATAATCAAAAGAGAAGTGCTGAGTGATGTATTAGACTTAGCATATGAAAATCTTACCGAAGAGCAAGATGGGCTTGCCGATTTGCTCAGTCTGGTTATAGAGGGAAGAGATGATAAAAACCTCGAAGAAATTGTGCTGGATATCAATCGAAAACTGCAAAGTTTACCAAATCCTGACATGTGGATAACTGAGCAAACAGAAAAATTAGAGCAGATAGGTTTATACGAATTATCTGAAACAGATAGCGGAAAATATATCTTGGACGAGCTAAAAAATCTAGTTTCATACTGTGCAAATCAAATGAACGCTTTAAGAGGTGAAGCGACTGTCAATACGGAATATAGAGAAAAGTGTAGTGACAGCATTGAAGTGAGCTACTTAGGCATAAAGAAATTGGAAGAAAGTCTGAACATTGGTTGGGATAAAGCCGCTAATGACAAAAACATAGAGTTTCCAAGGACAGGAAACCTTAAAGGTTACGATGAACTCAAGGGAATTCGGGCGTGGTGCAGGGATGAACTGAGAAAAAATACAAAGATACTCGAGATTAGTTCAGGCGAACATATGAAAGATTTGGTGCAAATTTCACCTGCATTATCAGCTCTGCTAAATCTAGTTAAAAATTTCGATGAATTTTTTAGAACTGAGAAGCGAAAAAGAGGTGTAGCTGACTTTTCAGACCTTGAACATCTGACGTTATCACTGCTCATAGATAAAGAGTCAGGAGAAAAAACGCAAATTGCAAAGAGTTTATCGAAAAGATTTACTGAAATTATGGTTGACGAGTATCAAGATGTGAACGAAGTTCAAGAAATGATATTTAGAGCCATTTCACAAAATGAGTCAAACGTTTTTATGGTAGGAGACGTAAAACAATCAATATACAGATTTCGCCTCGCCGACCCCGGCATATTCTTATCAAAATACGATGCATTTTCAGAGTTGTCAGAAAAAACGTCAACAAATGGCACAAAAATCCACCTATCAAAGAACTTTCGGTCACATAGCGGGATATTAGAGACGGTAAACTACATATTTACAAGAATAATGTCTCCAAAATTGGGAGAAATGTATTATAGTGAGCATGAAAAGCTAGTTCCCGGAAGGGTTGAGCATCAAAAGCAAGGAATTCAAGGAATTCAAGGAATGTGTGAAGCGCAGGAATTCGATGAAGTTCAATCCGCCGTAGGGGGCAGTGTCCTCGACGTCCCGCTGCCTAAATCTCAACAGCCATCACCAATTTTTTCATCTTATCAAATGTACAACACACACCCCGTAGAATTCGATTTCATATCCACCAAGGTCAAAGAGGGAGAAATGACTGAAGAAGATGGGCAGGAAGATGTAAAAGCGATTGATTTAGAAGCAAAGCACATAGCAAACCGAATAGTTGAGCTCTTCGAGACAGGCTACGAAGTGCCCGAAAAAGACGGTACTTCAAGACCACTACGCTATAGCGACATTGCAGTTCTATCACGCTCACAAAAAGGTGTAGCGAACAGATATGCACTGGCTCTGGGTAGTGCAGGTATACCAACGGACTTTACAAGTGGCGAAGATTTTTTTGAGTCACGAGAAATATCGACAGTTTTATCCCTGCTCTCTGTGATTGATAACCCCACATTAGACATAGATTTAGTTGCAACAATGTGCGGACCGATATATAAATTCTCATCAGATGAACTCGGAATAATCAAAACACATAAATCACATGATTCATACTATAACCTAGTTATAAGCGCAGCAGAACATAATATAGGGTCTGATGAAATAGCTTGCAAATGCAGGAAACTAATTGATGACCTTGAAACCTTTAGTACAATAGCGACAGACATGCCATCAGATAGACTTCTATGGAACATATACAATAAAACAGAGCTAATGGGTATTATTTCCTCTATGAGTTCAAGTGAACAACGTAAGGAAAACCTTGTAATGCTTACTGAATTGGCTGCAAATTTAGAGCAAAGCGGTTATAAAGGGGTTTTTGGCTTTCTCAGCTTTATCAGAAAGCTAAAATCCGGCAATTTGGCACAATCCGGCACAACGGCGGGGACCGCAAGCAATCAAGATGCGGTGACTATTATGACAATACACAAGTCAAAAGGGCTGGAATTTCCGGTTGTATTCCTTGCAAACACCTCAAAAAGACATAATAACCTGGACTCGCAGAAGCAACTGGTGTTCCATAAGGAGCTTGGCGTAGGCTCAATGCTGATAAACAGAGAAAAACGCATTAAATACTCTACAATTCAAAGAACTGCTATAGCGAGCAAGCTAAGAGCTGAAATGTTGTCTGAGGAACTTCGGGTTCTGTACGTGGCGATGACAAGAGCGTGTGAGAAGCTAATTGTGACAGCGACATACTCAGATGCACAGGCTAAAGCGGAAAAACTTGAGCAAACCATCATAGATATGCCCTCACCTCAGTTTCTTTCGCGTTTAAGCTCTATATCTGACTGGTTGATTGCGGGAATAAAAGGTATAGATGAGAATTTAGCAAAAGTAAACTTCATAGACGCTGAAACAATAATGGAAAATGAGACAAAAATCTCAGCCTGTGCGAGCACAAATATTAAGCAGACAGCAGATACACTAAATAAGCCAAGCCTTGATTTTGATTATCCGTTTAAGAACTCTATAGATATACCATCAAAGTTGACAGTCACCGGGCTAAAAAGCCTCGCTGACAAAGAAGCAAAATCTGCCCCTTGGGTTATGGCGAAAATGAGAGAAACTACATCATTTACACGTCCATCTTTTGTGGAAAAACACGAAAAAAGAACAGCGACCGAGATGGGGGTGTTGCTACACCATGTAATGCAGTATATAGACTATGAAAAGTGTTCTGGTGACGACGAGCTGACAAAAGCGTTGAAACAACTGGTGAATGAGGGTGTAATAGAAAACGAGGAAACAAAAGAAATAGACCGAAAGCGTATTATTAAGCTTTTTAACTCAGAATTGGGCATGCGATTAGCCACTGCAAAAAATCTAAACCGCGAGTTCAAGTTTTCAATACTGATTCCATCAGAGGATTATGTAAAAGACGCGACTTTAAGTGAAAAATCTAATCAGAAAGCCGGACATGCCGGGGACGAAATTAAAGCTGTCTCATCAGAGCCGTATGCAGGGGAAAAAACTGGAAAAAATGCAGGCGATAAAATCCTGCTCCAAGGTGTAATAGACTGTTTTTTTGAAGAAAATGGTGAAATAGTATTGATAGACTTCAAAACCGACAAAGTTACTGACAGCACAATCAAACAAAGAGTAAATGAATACACCCCACAACTGAACATCTACGCATCGGCACTGGAGCGAATAACAAAAAAGAGGGTCAAAGAGCGTATAATTTACTTCTTTGCCGTGGATAGAGCGTGCGATATCACGTAATAGGGTCGCAGGAACGCTATACGTGGTTACGAGAAAACTGAAAAGAATGGTGAATTTTTATGATTTACAGACCATTAGGGTAAAATTTCAGTTGAAAAAAGTGATATGATGTATTATACTGAACAGCGCAAGAAAAAACCACACATGCCGGTGTGATGGAATGGTAGACGTGATGGATTCAAAATCCATTGAGGGCAACCTCGTGTCGGTTCGAGTCCGACCACCGGTACCAAAGACGTATTATCCGAACCAAGACCTGTCGCTTCAATCTCTTGCAGCGACACGGTCTTGGTGTCGTTTTTGTAATTAAATGTTATGGCTAGATGTTCGTCAAAGACGAAAACAGAGTTTATGAAAATATCGACAAGCCTCTGTCTTTGCTCCCGATTGGTTACATCAGTTGCCCTAAATCTGCAAATCCAGTATGTGAGTTGCTCTTTTGTAAGGAGTGGCTTTTGCATTTGCTCTTGTATAATTCTAACCTCAATATCGCTTTTCGCAAGCTCCAATTCATCAAGTCGTTTTTTAGTTGAAGAAGTCAAGACACCTTGCTGGATAGCATTGAGCATGTTATCAATAGCCTTTTCGGTTTCACGGAGTTGTCTTTCAAGCAGTGGCAAGTCAGAACTTTCTCTGGATTGGAGTTCTAAGGCTTTGTCGACAATAAAATTGACGAGGCTCATATCCTGAAGCATCTCCATGATTGTTTTGATAACAAGGTTTTCTACAAGCTCTTTTTTTATCGGTTTTTTATCACAGATATGTTTCTTCTTCGAGTTAACGCAGCGATAATAACGATGTACCGTCTTGTTTCTGCTTGTGCCACACTCGCCGACCATAAAAACACCATCTTTACCACAATGAAGTTTTGTTGTGAGAAGATATTCGTCCTCTGCTTTTTTACGAGCAGGGGCTTTTTTGTTTTTTGCCATGCGCTCCTGCACACGGTCAAATAAATCTTGTGGGATTATTGCAGGAACTCCGTTCTCGGTGAGAACATCACGATATTTGTATTCGCCGATATAGCGTCTATTTTTTAGCATATTTATAATAATATCAATCGTAATATGCTTACTACGAGGAGTTTTTATTCCACGCTCGTTGAGTGTGTCGACAATTTCTTTAATGGTTGCACCCTCGTCATACAGGGTGAATATTTCTAAAACCAGTGGAGCAGAGACAGGGTCAACTTGAAAGTGTTGCTCTGTATCTACCATATATCCAAGCGGTATAGAACCGCCATTATACTTACATTTAAGTGCGTTTTCAGTCATGCCACGTATAACTTTTTCCGAGAGTTCCGCAGAGAAAAATTCTGCATAACCCTCCAAAAGCGATTCGAGCAAAATACCTGTAGAATCTTCCGCAATTGCTTCCGTAGCGGATAGAACTTTAACCTTGTTTTTGCGGAGCAGAGATTTATAGTGTGCACTGTCATAACGATTTCTTGCAAAACGGTCGAGTTTCCAAACGATAACGACATCAAATAAATATTTATTGCTGTCTTTAATCATTTTCTGAAATTCAGGTCGGTTATCAGTTTTAGCAGAAAGAGCACGGTCAACATAAGTGCCGATGATTATCATTCCGTTTTTCTCGGCGTACTCTTTACACTCACGGAGTTGCCCCTCGATTGATTCTTCACGTTGGGTATCGTCACTATATCTTGCATAGATTACTGCTTTCATTACTTGCTCCTTTCGCTGAGCATTTGAAGCAAAGTCTCCTTTAGTTTTTCATTAAGCGGAGAGTTTGGGTCAAAACACATTTCGACAAACTGTTTTAGTTCTTTATCGTCTTTAACTTTTTTAGGGACACACTCATAATTTTTTCCCTGCGGGTGTATCGTCCTGCCGTAGATATAATCCATAGATACATCAAAATAATCTGCATACCACAAAAGAATCTCGTGCGGCGGAAGTCCGACCTGTCGTTCATATCGGTTAATGCTCGACTGAGTAGCACCGACAAGATTTGCGAGTTTCGCTTGCGACATCTTCATCCCCTTGCGCAAAGTTACGAGCCTTTCGGAAAATATTTCTTTCATTTTCATCACCCACTTTCACCATCTATTATATACCAAATTCAACTAATTGTCAATCCAATTTACACAATCACAAGACTAAAAACACTAAAATTCTCAGATTGTTTTTATCGGGTTATTAAAAGCGAAAAATATATTTGCGACAATGGAACAATTATATTTACTAACGACGTGGTAGAGTAGATGGCTTAAATTTTTCATCTGAAAGGAGGTGGAATTTCATATGACAACCGAACGTACAGCTTTCAAAATCCCACGGGACAGCAACCTAAATTATTTGCCATTCGTGTACTTCTTGCCTGAAGATATGTTCTACAAACTACCGACACTTTACAAAATCCCCCGCGAGCTTGGCGGTATCATTCACGATGAGAGCATGATTGAACTCATAAAGAGCGACCAATTTCTGGACGATATTACAGATGCAATTGCAATGCTAATTCTTCCGCACCTTGGATTTGGTGGTAAGCTAAATCAGTTCACAGGCTACAGCCTTGTATATTTTGTAGCCTGCCAAACTCAACTATGGGTGAAGCTGCTAGAGGAAGTAACAGGGTGGGGATTGAATCAGTTGTTTAAGCTAAAGCCGACAACCACTATTCATTTCTTTGAGACCGATTACATTAAAAATGTAATGGCACAGGTTGCAGAGCGTGGAAAGAATATTGAAGCAATCAAAAATCTGCTCGCTGTGCAAAGAGAGTTTCCATGCGATGAAGATTTTGAACAGGTTCTATCAAATGTCAGAATTGACTTTTACCGTAAATGGTATCATACTCGGTCAAAAGTAGGGATTATGGCATCACTTGAAGAATTTCTTGAAAGTGATGACGGTGACTATTATTCAAAAGTTGCCGTAGACCCCCGCAACATGGCTGAGGTTGTAGCTTCCGAAGATTACTGTCAGCGGTTTAAGTCAATGCTCAGTGAGCGTGATTTGAAAATCCTTGAACTTCGGGAAGATGGTTATATCTTTGAAGAAATAGCAGAAAAGCTAGGCTACAAGACACATAGCGCAGTTGTAAAACGGATGCAAGCCATCAAGGAAGTATTTCTTGAATATGAGAAAAAACATAAGTAACACGCCACACTTTCGGGTGTGGTTTTTTTGTTGCGCAAAAATCTAAAGAAAGACGGTCGAGTATATGAGATTTTAACTTTTACTAATCCCTGTACCCTCCGATGAGGTAACGAAATGACGAACCAGACCAAGCACAATACAGAAATCCCTGCGTATGAAATAGAAACCCTCGCACGTTGCTTACTTCCTGAAATTCAAAAATTCTTTGAAACAGAGGAAGGTCAGCAAGAATTTGAAAACTGGAAAATGCTACAGGCTACCGCCGGAAAGGACAACAATTATGTTAAATAAGAAACTTGAAAGAATCAATACAATCGAAGAGAACATCAAAAAAATGGAAAACCAGAAGAAAAATCTCATGCAACAATACAAGGAGCAAGAACGCAAGGAACGGACACATCGGCTCTGCAAACGTGGCGGATTGCTTGAAAGCATATTGCCCGACACAATCACACTCAGCGATGACCGCTTTGAAACTTTTGTAAAAGAGCATATTGCGAGTAAGTTTGGCTCTTCTGCACTACGCAGGCTTTTGGCGGAGCAGGAAGATACCAACACTAAAAGCGATACCGCTCAGCAGACACAGGTGAAAACTGAATCGCCGATGAAGCTCAAACCGTCTCCGTACATCGAAGATGACAGCTTCGACGATGGCGACGAGCAAGATTAAACAACCAACGGGGCGCAGGGCTAACAGCTTGCGCCCCAACACTCATTTTATATGAGTGCGCAATTATACGTTTCTGCGAAGCGAATTGCTCTAAAACCTCGTGAGCGAGGTTTTAGCACCCCTTGCTCCATATCTGTTGCATTGGGGTTATCTGCCGACGGCGTTTTCTTCCTGTCGG
>Ga0209755_10001225_pt1 | contig 41359 bp, 48 predicted proteins | sample TergutCo191P1_FD_187301 | JGI IMG/M metagenome (GOLD analysis project Ga0209755, IMG submission 187301) | Cornitermes sp. P1 segment gut microbial communities from Petit-Saut dam, French Guiana - Co191P1 (SPAdes) (version 2) | ecosystem: Host-associated > Arthropoda: Insects > Digestive system... | reverse complement strand
TTTAGCCCTCTGAGTATGGTCTTCAGTTAAAAGAAAAACAGAAGGCTAAATTTTGCTATGGGGTGCTGGAGAAGCAGTTTCGTAGCTATTTTGAGCGGGCGAAAAAAATTCGCACCGGGATTGTGGGTGAAAACCTGCTGATTCTTTTGGAGAGCCGTTTGGATAATGTGGTTTATCGCATGGGGCTTGCGCGTACTCGCATGGAGGCGCGGCAGTTGGTTAGCCATAAACTGATTACCGTCAATGGCCGCAAAATCAATATTCCTTCCTATCAGGTTAAACCGGGGGATGCTATTGAGGTGAATCCAGGGAAAAAATCCAGCTCGCGCTTTAAAGATATTTTGGAAACAACCCATGGCCGGCGGGTTCAGCCCTGGCTAGAGGTTGATACAAATAATCTTTCCGGCAAAATAGTGGGGATGCCTACCCGTGAAATGATTGACACACCCATAAATGAAATGTTTATTGTAGAGCTATATTCTAAGTAGGGTTAAAAGGAGGTTTTTTATTAAGTGTTTGAATTTCAAAAGCCTCACATTGAAATAGACCAGGAATCATTTACCAAAACCTATGGGCGGTTTATTGTTGAACCGCTGGAGCGCGGCTATGGCACTACTTTGGGCAATTCTTTGCGGCGGATTTTATTATCTAGCCTGCCGGGGGCCGCTATTTCGGATATTGTTTTTGATGGGGTTTTGCATGAATTTTCGGTTATTGAGGGTTGCAAGGAGGATGTTTGTGAAATAATACTCAATCTCAAAAATGTCGCCCTGAAAAATACATCGGCAAATCATGAGCCAAAGCGTGCCTATATCGAATTCAAAGGGCCCGGCGAATATACCGCTGGGGATATAAAAGTGGATTCCGATGTTGAGGTTTTAAACCCCGAGCAACATATTGTTACATTGAGCGGCGCGGATAGCGTTTCGCTAAATGCGGAAATGACCATCACCCGCGGGCGCGGCTATGTTAGCGCGGAAAAAAACAAACGCCATGATTCTCCCATTGGCATGATTCCGGTGGATTCGATTTATACGCCGGTAAAGCGGGTGAATTTTTTGGTGGAGGATACCCGAGTTGGGCAGGTGACGGACCACGATAGGTTGGTGCTAGAGGTTTGGACAAATGGCACTATCACCCCTGATGAGGCCGTAGCGCAGGGCGCGAAAATTTTTAATGCCCATTTGGATTTGTTTATAAATCTTTCTGACAATGCCAAAGATACGCCGGTGATGACGGAAAAAGAGGAAGGCCGCAAAGAAAAGGTGCTGGAGCTATCTATTGAGGAGATGGATCTTTCCGTGCGTTCCTATAATTGCCTAAAGCGGGCGGGAATCAATACCGTGGACGATTTGGCGAATAAAACCGAGGAAGATATGATGAAAGTGCGCAATCTCGGGCGCAAATCCCTGGAGGAGGTTTTGAAAAGGCTGGCCGATTTTGGCTTGGCTTTGAAACCAGGGGAAGAATAAAAAGGAGTTGAGAAAATGCCCGGATATAGAAAGCTGGGACGCACAAAATCCCAGCGCAAAGCCATGTTGCGCGCTTTGGCTACGTCGCTTTTGCATCATGGCAGAATAATGACAACCGAAACCCGCGCCAAAGAGGTGCGCAAATTGGTAGAGCCGCTGATTACTTTGGCGGTAAAAGAGTGCGATAATTTTACCGAGGTAACAAAAACCATAAAGGTGGCGCAAAAAGATGCCGCCGGCAAACGGATAAAGACTGATGAAAACGGCAAAAAAGTCACTGTTTATCAGGACATTCAGGCGACGGTGCAGGTGGATAATCCATCCCGCCTAAATGCTCGCCGCCGGATTTTGAGCCATCTCTATCCTGTTACCGAAGTTCCAAAAGACGGCCGCAAAACCCGCAGCCAATCCAAAAAAATCGACCTGGCGCGAAAGCTTTTTGAGGAAATCGCTCCCAAATACGCCGAACGCCCGGGCGGATATACCCGCATGATAAAAATCGGCAAACGCAAAGGCGATGCCGCCGAAATGGTTTATATTGAATTGGTATAATTATAACAAAAAAGGGCGCATAATCGCGCCCTTTTTTGTTATGGATTTATTACGGTTGTTAATATTTGCGCAAGGGGTCGCATGGCGTTTAGGGCTTCTTGTTTGGTATTATTTTGCGCGCCTACCTCTATTAGGAGGGATTTTGGTAAAAAATGGAGGCTATAGCGATAGGCGCGCAAAAATATCCGCCGGGCAAAGCCGGGAAAAAGCTCATTTGATGCCAGCTGCATTTGGAAACTAAAGGCCAGATTGTAGGGTAAATTAGGGTTTGGCAGGCTGACAATAGGCACAAGAACCCCATTGACATTTAATTGACTAAGCCCATTGAAAAACATAATTTGCGCGGCGGGCTTGCCATCGATTGTGGTTAGCAGGCGGGGCGAGCCCTCGGGCAGGCCATCCCTATGCAAATCGATTATAACCTCGATGCTGGGATAGCGAGCCAGCATGGCGCGAATATCGGCCTCCTGCCGCTCATACGCGCCGCGAATCATTGGCTGGCCATTCACAATGTCCCAGCGATTTGTCATATGGATGGTCGGGATGCCCTTTTCATTCAGGATTTGCGCCAAATACGCCCCCACCCCAACAACCCCTGTGAATTTATCGGCAGGGTTTGAATCAATAAACATCTCAGTGGAATGAGTGTGAAAAATTAACACAACAGGCTTGCCTAGGGCGGCCGCCTCCCGATTGATTGTTAAATCCGCGGCAATAAATCGGGCGGTGTCAAAATCGGCGTAGCTCATGCGGGTGCAGGGGTTTACCGTATACATGCGGGTGCGCAGCACATCCAAATTATATAGCCCGGTGATATCAAAGCGGCCGGGAATCTGGGTTTCCAGCACATCCTGAATATCCAAATATTCCGTGCCTTCCTCAAAAATTACCGAATCCCGCCCAAAAACCGGGATTTGCGGATTTGGCACAACCCCCGCGCGGCGGGTAAAAGCAGGGGAGGCGGGTTGACTAACCGAAAAATATGCGCTATAATAAGGAATGCCGCCGAAAATATCGGTAGTCAAAAAAATAACAACCAAAATAAACGCCAAAAAAACAGCCCCGGCGCAAATTCTCCAAAGGCGGCGCGAAATCAGCATACATACCACCCCCCATGCCACATTTTATGCGGGGTTGCGACCATTTAGAACCGCTTGTCCACACAAGGAGGCAAATATGAATATTCAGATTTTTGGAAAGGCGAAATGTTTTGATACCCGCGCCGCCCAGCGGTTTTTTAAGGAGCGGGGGGTAAAATTTCATGATATTGATATTTTGAAAAAAGGCCTTAGCCCCGGCGAATATCGCAATATAGCGGCGGCGGTGGGCGGTTTTGTCAATTTGATTGATGAAAACAGCCGCGCATATCAGGATTGTTTTATTGCTCATTTGGCCAGCGATGCGGCCAAAGAGGCAAAACTCGAAGAGAACCCCGCCCTCTATAAAACCCCGATTGTCCGCAATGGCCGCCTGGCTACCATTGGCTTTTGCCCCGATATTTGGAAAAAATGGTTAGATTTGTAACAAGCCCATGTGATAAATCATACACTAAACCAAGGATGATTGGGAGGTGTTGATTATGGATAATAAACATGGCGACTCGTTGGGTTATTGTGAAAAATTTAATAAAGTTCCATTTCCCATGAGTGCGTTTAATCCACCACAAAAAGACGAATTTTTAAAACGGATATGCAATGAGAAATGCAGAGAGTGTCCGTTTTTTTGTTGGCCTGCACCGGGGCCCACCGGCCCGCCCGGCCCGCCCGGCCCGCCCGGCCCACCGGGAGTACCCGGAACACCCGGAACACCGGGCCCGCCCGGCAGAGATGGCCAAGATGGCCAAGATGGCAGAGATGGGGCAAACGGCCAAAACGGCAGAGATGGCGTTGATGGCCAAAACGGAGTGGACGGCATAACCCCCCATATCGGCGAAAACGGCAATTGGTTTGTTGGCGAAACCGACACAGGCATTCCTGCTCGCGGCCAAAATGGCGCAGATGGTCAGGACGGACAAGATGGAGCGGATGGCACAACCCCCCATATCGGCGAAAACGGCAACTGGTTTTTTGGCGAAACCGACACCGGCATACCTGCTCGTGGTCAGGATGGCCAAGATGGCCGAGATGGCGCGGATGGGCAGGATGGGGCGCAGGGCGAGAAGGGCGACCCCGGCGAATTTAGCGCGGCTTCGCTTTATGTTTGGAAAACGGATCAGCAGACCCTTGCTCCGGCGGCGGCCGCGGGGGCGCAGGGTGCGGCGGTTTCATTTACAGATTTTGACAATTATGGTACGGCTTTGGAATTTCCTGTTACCAACACCATCAATATTATGGAAACAGGGCGATATTCGATACGCTGGGAGATTTATAAATCGGGCTATGATGCGGCATTCGCGCTGTTTTTGGATAATGGCATGGGGGCGGCTATGTTGCCCGGCAGCAATTATGGCGCGCAATCCCATGATGAAAAATTTGGCGGGCAGATTTTGGTAACTTTGGCCGCGGGCGGGGTTTTGACCCTGAATCGAATCGATACAATGTATCCTTTGACAATTTTAAATCAAATCAGCGGTGGAACGCAGGTAATCGGCGCATCCATCACCATAATAAAAATCGCATAAATTTGACATACTAATTATTGGTGATGATATGAGGCAAAAACTTTTGAAATTTTTTTCCATGCTGATTTTGATTATTTGTGTGCCGGCCACGGTTTATGGGGCTGGGGATGTTTTGCGGCGAAATATATTTATCAATGGGATGGATGTTTCGGGAATGGGATATGAGGCGGCTTTGGCGGCTCTGTCTGCCCGGTTTGTTTTTGATGGCGAGATTGTGCTGGTGGCGGATGGGGCGCGGCATGCCTTTGCTTTGGCGGATTTTGGGGCGGGCTATGATTTTATTCCCGCGCTGGATGCGGCAATGGAGGCCAGCATGGGCGGCGGGCTATTTGGCGGGATTAGGCGGCTATTTGGCGGCATGCGGCGGCTGGATTTTGATGCAGAATATGTTTTTTGCGAGGCCGCCATTTGGGATGCGATAAATCAGGTTGCCCAAAAAACAAAAACCGCCCCAATAGAGCCGACCATGCGGCGCAATCGCGGGCGTTTTGAAATAACCGACCATCGCCCCGGGCGGGAAATCGATGGGGATTTTGTCCATAGCCGGATGTGGGATTTTTTGGCGCGCGGGCTTTCCGCCGAGATTGAAATTCGGTTTATCGACATTCCCACAAACCACACCCGCGCCGATTTCGAGCGCGCCTGCGATTTGCTGGCAACCCATGCCACGCCGTATTTGGCGCAATATACAAATCGCACCACAAATTTAAAAGTCGCAAACAATTTTATTCATAATTCCCTGATATTGCCAGGCGAGGTATTTTCTACCAGCGCGGCAATGCGCCCCCGCATTCCAGAAAATGGATATGTGGAGGGGGGCATGATTATTGATGGCCAGCCGGCGCAGGGCTATGGCGGCGGCATTTGCCAAATCGCCTCGACCCTCTATATGGCCGCCCTTTTGGCCGAGCTGGAAATAATCGAGCGCGCCGCCCATTCGCTGATGGTGGAATATATGCCGCCCGCCACGGATGCCACCATTGCCCAGGGGCTGATTGATTTGAAATTTCGCAATAATACCGGCGCACCGATTTTGATTGAATCGATTTTGCGAAACGGCAGGCACACCGTCAATATTTATGGCGCGGAAACTCGCCCCGCCGGGCGCAGCATTGCTTTTGAGCCGCGTCTAATCCGCGAAACTCCGCCGCCGCCGGAAATTATTTTGCGCGACCCGGAAATACCCCCGGGCTGGATGCGGATTTTAGCCCCCGCCACCCCCGGGCGCGAGTATGAACTGTATAAACTGATTTATATAGACGGCAAACTAACAGACGAAAAGCGCGTAAATATCAGCAAATACCGGCCAATACAAGGGGTGCGCGCCTATGGCAGAGAGTGAAAAAATCTACATTTTCAAAACACTCGCTTTTAGGCTAAATGACATCGGAAACAATCCGTCATTATAGGCGAAATTGTATAAATTGCCATCAACACGCTTGCTGCCGCCCATATCAAAAAAGTTTTCCTGAAATTCATGGAAAAATTTAATATACAAGCCCGCCGAAATTAGCGAGTTAAGAACATCAGAAATTTTATACATCCAAAAATATGCCTCCACCCCGTGTTTTACTTCAGAGGCATATCCGCCTATGGTATTGTCAATATCAGGGGTTTTCTTAAAATACGGATATTTAATTTCTGTAATACCCTCGCTTAGTTTGCCCTCGTCAAACATTAAAACGATTGGGTGGCTTTCAAAAATATAAAAATATCCATCTTCTTTTAAAAGATGTTTTACCGTCTGCCCCCATTTTATCAAATCGGGAAGCCAGCCTATTGCGCCCTCTGAAACAAAAACCACATCATATTTTTCGCTATGCTTTTCCATAAGCTCCATAATATCGGATTCGATAAAATCCACATTTGTCATGCCCATGTCACAAGCCAGCTGTTTTGCATACAAAATATTATCAGGAACAAGGTCAACACCAATAACGCTCTTAGCCATTTTTGCAAGCATGATGGTATCTGCGCCTGTATTGCATTGCAGATGAATCACCTTTTTGCCTGCCAAATCCCCAATTTCGGCTTGAATATATTTGTTTAATTGGTATGTTCCATCCGACAGTGTTTTTTTAAAATGGCGGTAATGCTCCTCGGAGATTTGCCCCCATGCGTGCTTGTTTGATTCTATTTCATTCATAATTTAAAAGCCCTCTCTTGAATCTTGCGCCATATCTTCATACAATAGCGGGTAATTCGTTGCTCCATGCAGCACACGATATATGAATACATTTTGTCCAATTATACGATAAAATGCAATATAAGGCTTTATCCCTAACATTCTGTATCCTGCCGCCGCCATTTTCTTATCTGGAACGAGCCGCCCACGCTTAGGAAATACGGCTAAATCATTGGCTCTATTTATAATTCTATCGTGCATACGAAGTGCGGCTTGGCGACTACTTTGTGCTATATACAATACTATTTCCTCTAGGTCGTTTAACGCTTCTTGAAGAAAACGAACATCATAGGTCTCCATCAATCAGCCCTCTTAGTCGTTCGCTTGTTTCTGCAATTGTGTAGGTTTTAGCACCTGAAATCCTGTTTGCTTCAGCAGAAAGCAATTTTTCTCTCAAATCAAGCATTTCTTCACGGAAATTATAGACATCAATACTCATAAGAACTAAATCGCCCTCGCCATTTTTTGTAAGAAAAACGGGCTCTCGTTTTTCTTTGCAAAGTTGAGAAATGCTATTATATTCGTTGCATAGTGCAGTTGACGGCTTGATTAGCATAAAAATCACTCCTTTTAAATACGCACACACTTGCTAGGACTTATGATATGAAAGGCACCTTGGAAAACGGAGTACACTAAAATATACTCAACTGCCCTGTTTGCGATAAAACATCGGTTTTTTGAGAAGGAAAGCGAAGGGAGGACAACGAATTTTCAGACCGTGGGGCTTTGCTCTTGTGGTGAAATGTTTTGACTTTACAGGAGCGAAGCCCGCTATCTTTTTAATCCCCAACGGGGTGCGCGACAGTTTCGACTTGTCGATACTGTATAAGTGCGCTCGGTGAAGAAAATGCTTATTTTCTGTATGCCACCCCGCCGCCGAAACGGCGGGGCGCATATCGCCGACTATTTACTCAACACAGGCATCCAAATCTCCCATTTGTAATTCTCGTCAATTTGCCCATCGGGATAACTGTCAAGCATGGGAACATTTTCATTGCGTACATACTGGCTTTGGGGAAACCATTCTGTGACAATGCGTGTAATCGCTTCGCCTACTTTCGCGCCCGTCTCGCCCTTGAAGGTGAAAACAGCCCATGTCGCCTCGGGTATGGTTTTCATGGACAGGTTTTCAATATCAGGTTTTGCGCCCTTATATTCCGCTCCTATAATGGTCGGCGTTTTACCGTCAATCGAATGAAAATCAGTTGCGCCAACTTGCCAAAACGGTGATGTGTAAAAACTCGGATTACCCTTGTTCCATAACGCTTGATTAAAAGTTCCGCTTCCATCTGCGCCATCTGCGCCGTCTAAAAACTGCCCCCACAATGAATCCTTCCATTCTTCGCCGGGCGTAAAATAACCAGCAAGCCCCATGATTTGGAAGCTTCCCATTTTCTCAATTCTAAAATCCATCTCGTCCACTCCTTTTATAGTGAGTACGAAGGAAATTGGTGGATAGGTTTTAAGAGACACGCTCGTTTTCCGCGCAGACACAGGCGTTGTTCCGTGCAGTTCTTTGAACGCTCGTGTGAATGTGGTGTGCGATTCATAACAGTATTTCAAAGCAATGTCGATAATTTTCTCATTGACGTTTTGAATGTCGAAAACGGCTTGCGATAATCGCCTACGACGAATGTACTCTGAAACAGACATTCCTGTCATGAATGAGAATATTCGCGAAAATTCATAAATAGAGCAACCGACAATCCGTGACAATAATTCGTATTTAATCGGCTGTGTCAAATTCTCCTCAATATGCTCAATAACGCCATTCATCCCTTTCAGCCAGTCCATACAATCCCTCCTCTCAACTATAATTATAAGTAAGCGGAGTACGATTTTCTTTACATCTCTTGCTAATTTCAGATAACTTCGTCTATTCATAAAACTACCTTGACAACACAAATCCTAAGACTTTTTTGGGCGAGCAAAAAAGCGAATCAAATTTTGCTGCCATGTTCGGCGTTTGCAAAAGCCTTTGCCATTGTGATTTTTTAGGCATGCTTTGCAATCCCCATGGCGCTTGCAGCGGGTGATGGGACATGCGCAATTTGGGTTTTTTGTGGCCATTTTGTTTTCCTCCTATCCTGCGAATAAAATCACAAATAGCATTATGGCGAAAATCATCATCATTGATATTACCAAAAATGGGCTTATTCTTGCTCGGCCTTGGCCCCGGCGGGTGCCATGCAGGTCGTCTATTCGTTTTTGCATGCGGGTGCGGCGGTCTTCGTCTATTTCGCTGCGCTTTCTATTTGACATATTTTTCCTCCTCACCTCAATAGGCGGCATTCACAAAACGGACATAATTTCCCTGATAATTTAATATCACAGAGCCGGTTTCTCCATTTCTCTGTTTGGCGATAATTATTTCGGCCTGCCCCCGCTTTTCCGTATCGGGAAAATAATAATCCTCGCGGAAAATAAAGGCGACCAGGTCGGCATCCTGCTCTATTGCGCCGGATTCGCGCAAATCGGATAGCATGGGGCGGCGGTCTGTGCGGGTTTCGCAGCTGCGGTTTAGCTGGGATAGGGCGATTACCGGGGTTTGCATCTCCCGCGCCAAAGCCTTTAGCGAGCGGGAAATTTCGGAAATTTCGTTTTGGCGATTATCATTGCGATTGCCCGAGCCGCTCATTAATTGTAGATAATCTATCATTATCAGCCCCAGCCCTTTGTCCATCTTTAATTTGCGGCATTTGCTGCGCAAATAGCTGATATTTATGCCCCCGGTATCGTCGATATAAATGGGCGCCTGGGCTATGGTGGATAAACTGCCGTATAAATTCGTCCAATCCGTGCTATCTAGCTGGCCTGTGCGCAGTTTTCCCGCGTCTATCAAAGCCTCGGAGGCCAGCATCCGATTGGCCAGCTGTTCCTTTTCCATCTCCAGCGAAAAAACGGCGCAGGGGACATTTTGCTTTATGGCCGCATGGGCGACGATATTCAGCGCGAGGGCGGTTTTGCCCATAGATGGCCGCGCCGCAATCAAAATCAAATCGCCGGGATGAAAACCCGCCGTCATATTATCCAAATCCATAAAGCCCGAAGCCACGCCGGTAATGCGGCTGCCGACTTTATAGGCTTTGTCAATTAGTTCGATGCTGGCATCTAAAGCCTCGGAAATATGGGCAAACTGGGCATGGTGGCGTTTTTGGGAAATAGCAAAAATAGCCGCCTCGGCATTATCCATAATGATATCCGCGCTTTGGGCGGCCTCATAACTCTCTTTGGCAATATTTTCACTAGCCCCAATTAGGCGGCGCAAAGAGGCCATTTCGGCGACGATTTTCGCATAATGGCGGATATTTGCGGCGGTGGAAACAGAGCCGGCAATATTTACCAATGCCGCCGCGCCCCCAACCCGCTCGAATAAATCCCGCTCCTCGAGCTTTGCCTTTAGGGTGATGGCATCGGCCGGAACGCCGGCATTTGCCAAATCGGCAATCGCGGAAAAAATCGCGCGATAATCGGCGCGGAAAAAATCATCAGCCACCAGCATTTCGCAGGCAACAATCAGGGCATCGGGGCTAAAAAGCATAGAGCTGATTGTGGCCAGCTCTGCCTGCTCATCCCGCGGCAAAGTCCGCATTAGCGCGATTTGGTTAGCTATATCGGGTGTATCCATAATTTTCTCCATTTCGGTTTACAATGTACCAACTATAGTAATATTTGTGGTGGAATCAGAGGCCAAATCCAAATAGACTTCGGGCAAAATCAAATTGCTTTCTTCCAGAATTTTCAGCAGCGGGCGCATCATTAGATTTGGGCGGTTTTCAATAACAAGACCAATGCGGCCATCTGAAAGAACAACGCTCGTACCCACAGGATATGGCGCGATTTTGCGCAAAAATGCATCCACAACCTCCGGGTCAAAATGTTTGCCGGAATTACTCATAATAAACTCATAGGCCTCGCTGGCTGGCATATTGTCTTTATAAACCCTCTTGCTGGTGATGGCATCATAAACATCCGCAATGGCGATAATTCGGGCATATAGGGGAATGTCATTTTTTGCCAATTTGCTGGGGTAGCCGCTGCCATCGTATTTTTCATGATGATGCAATGCGCCCTCGCAAACGGACTGTTTTTGTTTCATGGCTTTTAGAAAAACACTGCTGAGATGGGTGTGGGCCTTCATTTGCTCGAATTCTTCCTCGGTTAGTATTCCGGGTTTGTTTAAAACCCCGGCGGGCACGGACATTTTGCCGATATCATGAAATAGCGCGGCCGTTCCCAATTCCAAAAGCTCGCTACGGCGCAATTTTAGCTGCCGCCCCAGCACCACGGCCAAAATAGAAACATCCACGCTATGCTGATATGTATAATCATCAAAATTTTTCAAAGAGGTTAAAGTGACGACTGCGTCTTTATTTGCGATAATTTGGCTGATTATGGCTTCCAGCAAATCCTCTATTTCGCGAAAAGCGGCGGCATTGCGGGAATTATCGGAGATTTTATCTGATGTGAAAAGATTTTGCACGGCATCATATGTGCTTTGGCGGGTGGTATGGTCGATTGTTTCGTACATTTCCATGCCTTGGGTATGTTTATCTTCGATATAAATGCCAGCATAGCCTAGCTGGCGCAGCTTTTCAATATAGGCAACACCAATAACGCCGCCATGGCGCAGCAAAAGCGTCCGGTTGCTACCATAAACATCTCGCCCCAAAATCATTCCGGGCTTCACATTTTCCAGTCGAATAAAACGCATTAAAATCTTCTCCCCAAAATAGATTTTCCATCTATGATTATAACACACTTTGTTTTTTCATGCAATAGAAATAAAAAATAAAATTATTAACCCGCAAGACGACTTTCCTCGCGGGTTAATATGCTAGAATTCTGGCAATGTGATATTTAATTCACGGAGGGTTGCGGCTCGCAGATATGCGGCGATTACTTTTTCTAGGGAGGTTTTTAGGTCGTGGCGGGTGGCGGAATTGGCGGTGATTAGGGGGATTTCGGCGGCGAAATTTTCGCCGATATATATTCGCGCGCTGCCCATGGGCTGGCCGCTATCGATTGGGGCGCGGATATTTTCCGGGAAATAATGCTCGATTTTGAGGCTTTGCCGCTCGGCTTCATTTAGGGGCAGGCGGATATTTTCGCCGTAGACTAGCGGAATTTCGGTGGTTTTCGAGCGTTCGATTTGCAAATGGCCGCCGATATCTCCGGCGGTGATAATTTCGGTGGGAATGTAATTTTCAAAGCCATAGGCCAAAATCTTTTTTGTGTCAATCCATTTTTGTTCGCGGCCGCGGTCGCCCCAGCCGCTGGCGAAAACTACGCTGATTAGCTGCATTTCATCCCGCTGGGCCGAGCCGACAAAACAATGCCCCGCCTTGTTTGTAAACCCGGTTTTAACCCCGGTCGCCCCTTGGAATTCGCGGAGCAGGCGGTTTTTATTGCTGACGGCATAGGTGGTGCGGCTGGATGATACGGAGATATCCGGGGTGGCGATAAGCCGCACAAAATCAGGGTTTTGCAGGGCATAGCGGGCGATGATGGCCATATCAAAGGCGGTGGAATGATGGTCGCCCGCATCCAGGCCGTTTGGGGTTTCAAAAATCGTATCCAAACAGCCTAGCTCTGCGGCTTTTGTCGTCATAGCGGCGCAAAAATTCTCGACACTGCCTCCTATATGCTCGGCAATGGCGATTGCCGCGTCATTGCTCGATTGCAGCATCAAAGCCAGCAAAAGCCCGCCCAGCGAAATTTTTTCTCCCGCCTGCAAATGCATTTTGACCCGAGGGGCCGCCGCCGCCCGCGCGCTGACTGTAACAATATCCTCGACACAGCCCTGCTCGAGCGCGATAATCGCCGTCATAATTTTGGTGGTGCTGGCCATGGCCATTGGGTTATTGGCATTTTTTTCCCAAAGCACCCGTCCTGTTTCAAAATCCAGCAAAATAGCACCGCTGGCGTTTACATCCGGCGTGGCAAAAATGGGCTGTGTTCCAAAAATAACAAACCCTATCAAAATTGTTAGCAAAATCAATCGCTTCATTTATTTCCCTCCAAATATTTTTGTTTAGTCTTTGCAAAGTGGAAAATATTATGCGCTTGCGTTTTTTTGGGAATTGGGTTATAATGGGAATTGGAGGGGATTGAGGATGGGGGACTATCAGGCGATTATTGAGGGGATTTTGTTTTTGTCTGCTGAGGCGGTGCCTATTGGGCGGATAGCCGAGGCGCTGGGGATTGGGCGCAGCGCAGCGCGGGAGCTTTTGCGGGATTTGGCGGAAAAATATCAAGCCGAGGGGCGTGGGATGGAAATTTTTGCCATAGAGGATTGCTGGCAAATGCGTACCGCGCCGCATATCGCGCCATTTATGGCGGCTGTTTTTGGGGAAAAGCGGCAAATAAATTTGTCTGCGCCTTTGCTGGAAACTTTGGCGGTAATCGCTTGTAGCCAGCCATGCTCAAAACCCGAAATAGAGGCGATTCGCGGCGTTTCTGCTGACCATGGGGTGAATCGATTGCTTGAGCTGGGTCTGATACAGGAATCCGGCCGCGCCCAAAGCGCAGGAAAACCACTGTTATTCACAACGACCCCGGATTTTTTGCGGCATTTTGGTTTGGCCTCTGTAGAGGATTTAAAAGAATTTTTCAACCACGGATAAACACCGATAACCACGGATAAAAGCATAAAAAACCCCCTGTGTCCAATATAATGGACGGGGGTGTTTTTTATGAATGATGTGATTCGTTTGTTTACCGATTTGCTTTTTATCGCGCTGATTCATTTTTTGCTTACATGGAAAGACGACAAAAAAGAAAGTACCAAAAAGACCATCGCCCATATTGTTTGCGCCGCGGCCTCTTTGGTGATTTTATTTCGGTTTATAACCGACCATCTGCTGCCCGAGATTGTTGTTTTTATGTTTTGGTAGAATTAGTAAGTGTCGGCAAAAAAATCTAGGGCGGTGGATAGGGCTAGGCCGGCGTGGGTGCGGATATTTGGCATTAAAACCGTTGGGGAAACATTTCGCCCCGGGCGCATCCAAAAAAGGCTGGCGTGATACAGGGTAATGCCGCTATATGGCAGGGTTAGGCCGTATATCGGGCGGATAAAATCCGAGGGGCTCGCCGCCGGAGGCTCGCCGATAACCAGCCCAAAACCAAGGTCCTGAATCCATGCGGCCAGCCGCAAAGCCTCGCCCCGGGTGTTGACATCGGTCAAAACGGCGATTCTAACGTCATTGGGGTTTGTGATGGGATTGCTGCGAATATGCTCGGAGGTATCGCCCACCCCGGGTAGGGTAAAGCGAACGCTGTAAAATAGTGGGGTTTGTATGCCCATGGCGCGGATTAGCCCCGCGGCAATTTCCAAATCGCCCCCGATAGAACCGCGCAAATCCAGGATAAAATCCGTATTGCCCCGCTCAACCTGCATGGCGATAGCGGATTCGGCGATAGCTATGGCCGGGTCGCGCTCAAAGCGCGGGAAAACGATTCCCATAATATTGTCAATCATTTCGGTATGGATAATAAAATTTGGGGCGGGGGTAATGCCCGCGAGCCGCTCGAAACTGTCGTCCCTAGGGTATGCGCGCAGCTCTATTCGTTCGTCGCCATAAAGCAAAACCACAATATACGCGCCATTATCGGTTTCGGCATGGACATATTCTAAAAAGGCCACGCTGCGGAGGATTGCGGGGAGTTCGCGGGTAAATTGGAAAACATTGGCAAAAACCGAAAGGGATTGAGCCACCTCGCTTAAATCCGCGATATATAGCCCGCCGATGCTTAAAACCTGCAATTGGCGGTTTCCGTCGGGTACATAAATCATATTTCTGTCAATATCAGCCTGCAAATTAACCCCAATAAACTCATTGCCGATTATACGATTCAATAGGTATGAATTCAGGATTGTATCGCCGATGGGGGTTAAAAACCACTGCATAGCAAATAAAAACTCGTTTAAATCGTCGGTTTCCTCGGCTATTTCGGCAAAAATCGCCTGCCGCTGGGTTAGCGCGGTGGCATTATCCCCAAAAATCCCGATTTGCAGGCCGATATGATTTCGCCGCATATGCATAGCCAAAGCCAGCACATCATCAGCAAAACCAGTAGCCACAGGGGCATCCGGCGGGGGCGTGGTAATAGCGACATAATCCTCATCATTCGCATATTCTTCATTATTACATGCCGCCAGCCCCAGAGGCAGCAAAATAATTAACAATAAAAACAATTTTTTCACAAAAACCCTCCTCATCCTTTTCTCTTTAAAAACATAGCAATGCAAAGCACCACCAAAGGCGTGATTGTAATAAAAACGTAACCCAAAACAAACCCATGGGCAAACATATGCGCCACGGCAACAATCATAAGCACGGGGGTTAGAAAAACAGAAACCCAAATCAAAATCCTGAGGATAATATCCTTTTTGCTTGGCCGATTGCGCAAACGCATATGCCCCACCCCTCGCTATTTTACAATATTATAACACATCTGCTCGTGTAAAGCAAGAATAATATTTCAAAAAAATACATACTTGACAATGGGGCGGAAATGGGTTACAATAGTTAGGTGGGGGAAATTTGCCACTGATTTTTGTTGAAAAATGGCAATTTATAAAGGGGAGAGCCGATGCTTAGAGGGATTTATAATTCCGCGCTGGGGATGAATGTGCAAATGCAGCGGATGGATGTTATTGCCAATAATTTGGCAAACGCTGATACTTTGGGCTTTAAACGCAATATTGTTATTACTCAAAGCTTTTCGGATGTGCTGACTAGGCGGATTCGCGAATATGATTTGGATATTACCAGCCCGCCGCCTGTGGGCATGATGAGCCTAGGTAGCTTTGTGCATACCACCCATACGGATTTTGCTCAGGGGGGTTTGCAGGTTACCGGAAGTCCTTTAGATTTGGCCATTGATGGTCTTGGATGGTTTGAAATATCATACATAAGCACCGCCGGGGAAACAATTCCAAAATTTACCAGAGATGGTAGCTTTACCCTAAACCAAGATGGCATGCTAACCACTATGGCTGGTTTTCCTGTGAATAATATATCGGGTGCTCCGATATTTCTGCCTACCGGCGAAATAATAATTGCCGGGGATGGCTCTATTATCGTAAATGAAGAAATTGTGGATCAAATCCGCATTGTTAGTTTTGAAGACCCGCAAACCCTGCGCGCCTATGGCCATAATCTTTTGACCACTACCGCCGAAAGCTATGAAATACCATTTGAGGGGCGGATTTTGCAGGGGCATTTGGAAAATTCCAATGTGAATAGTGTGCGGGAAATGGTGGATTTGATAACCACCGCCCGGGCTTTTGAGGCCAATCAGCGGATGATGACCATCCGGGATGGTATTTTGGGGCAGGCAGTTTCGGAAATCGCCAGACGATAGCATATTAACAGGAGGGATTTATTATGATGAGGTCGCTTTGGACCGCGGCGAGCGGTATGGGTGCGCAACAAACGAATATTGATTTGATTGCTAATAATATGGCAAACGTGAATACTTCCGGGTTTAAGCGGGAGCGAATGGAATTTAAATCCCTGCTTTACCAAACCATGCAGCGGGCGAGCCTAGACCCCGTAGGCGGCCGCGGGCCTGTGAATTTGCAGGTGGGGCTAGGGGTGCGGGCTATGGCCACCAGCCGCACATTTGATACCGGAAATTTGGAAATTACCAATAATAATATGGATTTTGCCATTGATGGCCCCGGTTTTTTTGCTGTGCAAAGAGCCGAGGAGCAGGTGGCTTTTACCCGGGATGGCAATTTTCGCCTAAGCCCGCTGGATGATGGCGGCGTTATGCTTGTTACCAGCGATGGTTTCCCGATTCTGGATACTGGCTATGAGCCGATTATTATCCCGCCCGAGGTGCATATTCGCACAATTGTCGCCGACCAATTTGGCAATCTTACCTTTACTGATGACGAGGGCGACGAGGTGGATATGGGATTCCAGCTGGCTATCGTGCAATTTCCTAATCCGCAAGGGCTAGAGGCGGTTGGCAATAATTTGTTTATCGCGACCCCCGCGACTGGCGAGGCCATGATGGAGGCCGATGGCGACGTTACTGTTATGAGCCGCCTAATCCAAGGCGCGATTGAGATGAGCAATGTTAATATCGCCGACGAAATGGTGCGGATGATTGTTGCCCAGCGCGCTTTTGAGGTTAATTCCAGAATTATCCAAGTGTCTGACGAAATGCTGTCGCAAGCGAATAATTTGCGCCGCGGTTAATACCAAATAGACTTATAGGCGGGTGATTTAATGGATTTATTTCCCACAGGCAATAATTTTGTGCAACAAATGCATATGACTACCCAGCGGGATTTATCTACCCGCGCTTTTGATGCCGCCGCTTTGACCGGAGATGATGCGGCTTTATGGAATGCGGCTGTTGAATTTGAGGCGTTTTTTATCAATATGATGTTTCGCGAGATGCGAAATACCGTAAATCGCGAGGATGGCATTATCCCCATGAGCATGGGCGAGGAGGTTTTCCAAGAAAAGCTCGATACGGAAATGTCTGCCGCCGCCGCCCGGGGCAATGGAATTGGCCTAGCGCAGGTGATTTTTCGGCAAATGTCCCGCGGGCCCGAGGTTGTGGCCGCATCATATTTGGTAAACCGCAATTTAATCCAAAATGAAGAAGAATAATTGATGAATGATTCGATTTCCTTATATGGCTCTGTTGAAAATATAATATTTCATAATGAGCAAAATGGCTATTCTGTGTTTGAAATTTTAATAAAACCCGACGAAGATGGGGCTATAGAGCGGCTGACATGTATTGGACATGCCGCCGCTTTAGCCATTGGCGAGGATGTTAAATGCATTGGCGGCTATGTGGTGCATCCCAGCTATGGCCGCCAGTTTGCCGCTGATTTTGTCGAGAAAATTTTGCCCACAGCTCTGGATGGCATGGAAAAATATTTGGCCGCCACCATTCATGGTGTGGGCGAGGCGCGCGCCGCCGCTATTGTCAAAGAGTTTGGCGCGAAAACATTTGAAATAATTGAGCTAGACCCGGCGCGACTTAGTCGTATCCGGGGTATTTCTATTGATACGGCTCTAAAAATCGGCGTGGAATTTGCCGCAAATGCCGGCAATCGAAATGCCATGCTATATCTGCAAAAAATGGGGCTAACCGCCAATCAGGCGCAAAAAATTATCAAAGAATATAAAGACAAAGCTATTGACATTGTGAAAGAAAACCCATATATTTTGGCCGATGAGGTTTATGGCATTGGTTTTCATACGGCCGACGGAATCGCCAAAAATGGCGGGATTGCCTTTGATTCGCCATATCGGATTTGCTCCGGGATAAAATATACCCTGCAACAGGCTTTATTGCAGGGGCATGTTTATTTGCCAAAGGATATTTTGATGGCGGATGCGGGGCGGCTTTTGGGGGTGCAGCCCGAAAATATCGAGCATAATTTGCTGGAGATGCAAATGGAGCGCGAGCTATCGCAGGAGCGGGCGGGGGATGATGTGCATATTTATCTCAATGCCTTTCATTTCGCCGAGAGTTATGTGGCGCGGAAGCTGCTGGAGCTCGATGCCACCGCGCCCGAGATTGCGGAATTTAGCGAGGAGGATATTGAGGAGATTCAGCTACAGGCGGGGATTGTGCTGGCGGATTTGCAGCGCGAGGCCGTGCGAAAGGCCATGTCCCATGGGGTGCTGGTTATCACCGGGGGACCTGGAACCGGGAAAACAACCACATTGAACAGTATAATCAAGCTGCTGGAGAGCAAGGGGCTTGTGATAAAATTGGCAGCCCCCACCGGGCGCGCCGCAAAACGCATGAGCGAGGCCACCGGGCGAGATGGAAAAACCATCCATCGCCTGCTGGGCATCACCTCGCCCGCAAGCCGCGGGCGGATTCGGCTGGTGCCGCATGGGGTGGATGATGCCGAGAATACCGAAGATACGGTGTTTGAGCAGGCGCATGTGGTGATTATCGACGAAAGCTCGATGGTTGATATTATTTTGATGAACAAACTTTTGGGCGCGATTGCCAATGGCATCCGCCTGATTTTGGTGGGCGATATGAATCAGCTGCCCAGCGTGGGTCCGGGCAAGGTGCTAAAGGATATTATTCAAAGCGGCCAGATTAAAACGGTTAGTCTGGATGAGGTTTTTCGGCAAAGCGCGGCCAGCGCGATTGTGATGAATGCCCACAGAATCAACTCCGGCCAATATCCGAGCCTAAATGAAAACGAGAGCGATTTTTATTTTGTGGCGCGGGATGATGCGGGGGTGGCCGTCGATACGATTGTCGGGCTGACGACCACGAGATTGCCAAATTTTTTACAAATCGAGCAGCCAAATATCCAGATTTTGACACCTACCCGCAAAGGGCTGATAGGCACGCATAATCTGAATGTGGCTCTACAGGCGGCTTTGAACCCTCCCGCCCAGGACAAGCCCGAAAAAAATATGGGCGCGTTTGTTTATCGGGTTGGCGACAAAGTGATGCAAATCAAAAATAATTATTCGATTACATGGCGCGAGGAAGCCGATGATGGCGCGCTTTTAAACGAGGGCGCGGGGATTTTTAATGGCGACGAGGGGCTGATTATCGCCATTGATAATGATGCGCGAAATATGAAAATTAGATTTGATGATAATCGATATGTGAATTACGAATATACCCAGCTCGATGAGCTAATGTTGGCCTATGCCATCACCATCCATAAATCCCAGGGCAGCGAATATGATGTTTGCATAATCCCCATAATGCATGGCCCGCCTATGCTCATGACTCGCAATCTGCTTTATACCGCCGTTACCCGCGCAAAAAAAATGGCGGTGCTGGTGGGTACCCGCTCCGCCCTTTTTCGTATGATTGATAATGACCGGGAGGTTTTTCGCTATTCCGGCCTAAAAACTCGATTGGAAAAACTTTCACAAACATTTGAAAACGAAACGATTTTAGCCACTGGAGAGCTTGACGATTAAATCGAAATCATCATCATCCGCCGCGATATTCATTCGGGAAAACCCGCATTTGGTGCATTCGTGGCGGATTTGCCAGCCTTTTTGGGAATGCTGTCGCAGGCCAGTCGGTTTCATTAAACCATGGCAATCGGACAATCTATCGCCGGGGGCTATATCCACATGTAGAGAATGCAGGCAGGCCGGGCAATGGTTTCGGATGCTGCCTTTTGGGATGGGGGCGACGATTTGGCCGCAATGGGCGCAGGAAAAGCCGCTATTTTCATCCCGCCGCGCCATTATTAGCTCGCGGCAACGGCTGCGGTGGCCTCGCGGCCCTCATTGATCCGCTCCAAATGCTGGTCGAAAAGATTCATGGTGGCCTCTAGGGTTTGATGGGAAATCTCGGGCAGATTGCCGCCCCATGCCCGCTCGGCGGCGGCAAAACCGCGCAAAACCGCATCGCGCATAACAGCAAGCCGCTCCGGGTCATCCCCGGCAAAAGCCACAGCGAAATCAAAAAGCCGCTGGCTGGTTTGCTCCACGCCAAAAAATCCATCCTCGGCAATATCGGCCTGCGCCTGAGCGCGGGTGGCCTCGTCGATTTCCACCATCAGCTGGCCATTTACAACGCTGGTGCGATTGGCCTGATTTAATAGCAAACGCTCCACCATTTGGCGAAAAGCCTCGGTTTGGCGGTTTGATTGCTGAATCATAGCCTGCAGCGACTGCGCATTTTCGCCATCGCTAATGCGCCATGTGCGGCTGGGATCCACTTGCTCGACGGTGGTATTCATCGCCTGCAAATCCTCAGAAAGGGGATTATTGCGGGCATGATTGATGTTCGCATTATTCTGCGCCCTGTTAGTGATGTTTGTTAAAAGTCTAACATCCATGTTGTTATTGATATCCATATAAATCACTCCTTTGATATTTATATCGGCAAATTTGCTGGAAAACTTTAGGCATTTTCAAAAATTTCTAATAAGTATTTCTTATTTAACGCAAATGTTTCGGCGCGGCCGCCCTCGATTAGGGCAGAAATGTGGGGTTTATGCGCCTTTATACGTTTAAATAGCGCGGGATAATCCAAAATTCCTTCACCGATTGGCACTTCTCTTTTTTTGTCGCCCTCGATTACAAAATCTTTTAGGTGCAGCGCGGCAATCCGGTCGCCAAAAAGGGTGAAAACGTCGTCAAATAGCTCCTCTTGGCGGTCGGCATTGGTGTGGTCGAGCAGATTGCAGGCATCAAAAATTATTAGCAGATTTTGGCTGGCCATATCATCCACAAAACGCTTGATAATTTCTGGACAATACAGCGTATGTACCGTCACGCCCTCAACCGCCAGCATCACGCCCATATTTTCCGCCGCGGTTAAAAGCTCCGACATTGTTTTGCAAAGCAGGCGATAGGCTGATTCCGTGCGGGTTAGGGCGGGATTATGGCGGCCGCGATTATTAAAATGCCCGGTTTCGGTGCCCACCATATCTGCCCCGATAAATTTAGCATATCTAATATTCTCGATAAAACGGCGTATTTCCGCCTGTCTTGGCCCATCCGCCGGGATTACCGGCTCGATATAGCTACCCAAAACCGGCACACGAATTCCATTTTCTGTCAAAACCTCGCGAATATGGGCGGCCATGCCGGGCGAAAACTGCCCATAGCTAAAATCATAATCCGAAATGGCCTTATTCAAAGCCAGCTGAATCTCGGCAACACCCGTATCCCGCACCTTTTTGGCAAAATCTACCAGCGGCAATTTGCCCAAATCATGCCCTCTCATTCCAATACGCATATTAGACCTCCTTATTTAACAAATCTTGCTAAAATAGCTCATCTAGCAAAATAAAATATTTGAGTTTCTTATAATCAGGTTTTTCGTCAATTAAATCAAAAAATAAATTCTCATAAATTTTGTTAATATCAATTCGACGGATATCGCGGACACAAAGGGCGATATCTGCCCATTTATCGCCAACGCCCCCGCGGCCTATATCATAAAAACTAATATTGTCGCCATCAACAAAAATATTGCTGGGCAAATCGCCATGGGTAAATGTCGGCTCAAAATCCGGGATATTAGCCATCAACCATTTATACAGTTCAACCGGGTCTGCAAAGGGATTATCCGCCTCCCAGTCCTCGGTGTCAATATCCGCCATACCATCGGCCATAGATTGTGCCCGCTCTGCCAGCCGCGTCGCCACGCCCGCATCAAATGGGCATTCCGCGACATCCACCGCGCGCAAAGCCAGCACCGCCTGCGCCAAAATCCGCGCAAAAAGCTCCGGCTCGCCGGCAAAGGCCGAAATATGCCGCCCCGCCAGCTCCTCCATCACAAAAAATTCCCGCGCCGCCTCGCGCCCGCGACCCAGCACCCGAGGCACATTCAGCCGCTCGCGCAGCCAATGCAGCACCTCCGCCTCATGAATCGCCGAATTCGCCCGCCCCGCATATTCCATCCCAACCGATTTCAAAAAATACCGCGCCCCATCCATTTCAAATCGCGTAATTTCGGCGTTTGTCGCACCTTCGCCAATTGCCTCAAACCCCGAACCCATAGCGGCGAGTTTACGCGGAATAAACACCCAAATCCCCCCTCACAAAACGCATTCATAAACCCGCGAAGCCTGCCCCCAAGGGTGATAGCCCTCGCAAATATAGGAAAATCCAATTTTTTCGTAATAACCCACATGCCCGGTGCATAAATATAATTTGGCAAAGCCGATTTTGCGGGCATCCTCTCTGATATGGGAAATAATGTCAGCCCCCAGCCTCCGCCCGCGATACCGTTCATCCACAAAAAGCGCGCAAAGCCAAGGCCACAAATCCATGCAGCTGATAAAATCGTTGGTAATCAGCCCGGCGCAGCCAATGGGCTCGTTCCCATCAAAAACCAAATACCAAATCGGCAGCGGGTTTTCCGCCAAAATGCTGCGGGAAATGCAATCACGATAGACCATTTTCGTTTTCTCATTGCCCCAAACCCGCTGAAAATAGGCAATGCCAATCTCCAAAAGCTCGGGATTATCGCGCAAATTCACAATCCGCAAAAACCGCTAGCCCCCCTGTGTTTTCCTAATTATAGCACATATCGGCGCAAATTTCAATGAGGAAAAATTTTCACTTTTGCCGCTAAGTTTCAAAACCATGACAATTCCATTACATCCAGCATTTGCGAATTGAAATTTAGCAAAAAATCGGTTATAATGTAGAAGTGCGTTTTCATTATGACTGGCGAGGTGTTTATATGAAATTAGTAAAAAAAATAGTGATATGCGTTTTGCTGATATTTTTGATGCCGGTGACGGCATTTGCCCATGCGAGCGGACCGCTGATGCCCGAGGATGCTACTCCGCCCCCGGAAATGCCCGAGCCATCCCCAACGGCGCGGGATATTTCTCGTTCCGCGATTTTGCCGGATTTGTTTGTTACCACCCAGATTTTGGGCGTTAGCTATATGCCCACCAGATATGCGGATGTTTTCCAAATAATGGCATCGTCCCCAATAACCGCCGTTAGCCGGCTTTTGTTGGAGGACAATCGCCTTGTGGTTGATATTCCAAATTCTACCACAGAGCTTTTGGGCAATCTGCCTTTTCCGGATAATTTTAACACTATCAATGGTCTTCGCGCTTCGCAATTTGAGGCGGGGATATCCCGCGTGGTGTTTGATTTGCCGGATTACGCGGTTTTTAGCATTGCCCTAACCCAAAATCGCCGCGCCATTTTGGTTTCGATTTATCACCAAGACCCCCGCACCGAGCTGCCTGAGCATCTTGGCGGCAATGAATTTATCCGATTTGACCATACCGACAATTCTTTGCGAATTCCCAGAAATTGGTTATCGCCAATGAATATTGAGCAAATCTTACATACTGACAGATATTTACAATTGCACTATATTTTGACATTGCCGGCCGAGATGGCATGGCTGGGGCATGGCCGCATTGATACCCCCGAAAACTCGCTGGTTAGCCATATCCTATGGCAACTGGATAATTATGGCAGACCCCGCATTACCATCCATAGCCGCGAAATAATCGCGATTACCATTGGCGAATGCCATTTTTATCACCATATCCGCATTATGCGTCCTCGTGAAAAATATCCCAGGATTGTGATTATTGACCCAGGCGACGGCGGCACTATGCCCGGCGCGATTCATGGCGGCATTTACGAGCGAAATCTGAATTTGGCCGTTGGGCTAAAGGTGCGGGATTTGGTTAATGCCAGCGGTTTTGTCCGCGCCTATATGACCCGCGATACCTGTGTTTACGTGTCTTTGGCGGACAGGGCGGCTTTTGGCAATGCGCATGGTGACATTTTTGTGTCAATCCATCATAATGCGGCGAATCAGGCCGCCGTGCGTGGTGTCGAGTCCTTCTTTTACGCCACCCCCGCCGATGCCGACCGACCCATCACCAGCCGCGCTTTGGCGCAAATTATGACCCGCAATTTGGCCGAGCAGACCGGCCGTCGCACCCGCGAAACCCGCCAAGCTAGGTTTGTTGTGCTAACCCGGGCGGAAATCCCCGCAACCCTTGTGGAGGTAGGCTTTATGAGCAATCCAGACGAGCTGGCCACCCTAATAAATCCCGCCTACCAATGGCGCGCCGCAACCGCCATTTATCAGGGCATAATCGAGGCTTTCTCCCGATACAGTCCCGCAAGAAATTGATTTGACAGACTAATCCGCAACACGCAGAATTATATTTGTGCCGCGAGGAAGGTGTAAACCCGCTCGCGGCAATTGTTTGCGCACAATTGGGGCGGGGTTGTCTAGGGCGGGATTGTCATGCACTAGCATGGGGGCGAAATCCGCCTGCAGCAAGGCCTCCCGCGCTAATTCGGCGCCAATTCCCTCCACGTGGGGGACAATGGCCAAATCCGCATGTCCGGTAGCTTCGATAGTCATCAGAATCGCCGTGTTTTCGGTAATCCGCGAGCCTGGGGCAGGAAATTGGGTGGAAATAATATCGCCCGCCGTGCCAATAAAATCAAAGCTCAATCCGGCCGCGTTTAGCGCAACAACCGCATCAGAAATACTCATACCAATAAAGTCGCTCATAAACAGTTGGGGCGAGAAATGCACAGCACCAGCGACTTCGCGGGTTGGGTGAATATTATGTAATCTAATAATTTCTTCAACAACGCGGGCAAAAGCGGGAGCGGCAGAGCGATTGCCCGGCCCTCGCGCCTCGTAAACCTCATCAGAAATTTGATAAATCAGGGTTTGTATGAGGAATTGGGGATTTTCAATGGGGAAATATCCAATAAATGACAGCGACCAAGAAAAGCCCGCGGTATCCTGAATTCCCTGCTCGGCGGTGGCCGTTTTACCGGCAACGGCATGGCCGGGAACGGCCGCGCTGCGCCCAGTCCCAATCGTCACCACATATTCCATGGCATTGCGCAGAAAGTCCGAGGTTTCGCGGGAAAGCACGCGCCGCACCACAGTCGGGCGATTTTCCAGCACAATCGCGCCGCTAGAATCCACGATTTGCGACACGATAAATGGCTGCATTAGGTCGCCGCCGTTGATAATCGGCGCATAGCTGGCAATCATCTGGAGCGGGGTAGCCTCGAAACGCTGGCCAAACGCGCTGGTGGCAAGCTCTAGCGCATTTAAATCGGCCACGGAAAATAGCCGCCCCGCCGATTCGCCGGGCAAATCGATTCCCGTCCGCGCCCCAAAACCGAAGTCGCGTTGATAGCGTATAAACTCATGCCGCGCAACGATTTCAGCGATTTCCATAATCGCCACATTGCAGGAAAAAGCGAGGGCTTGTGTAAGATTTATCGAGCCATGACCCCATTGGGAGGCGCATGGGATGCTATAGCCGCCGGGAAAATCCAGAAATCCGCGGCAATAAAACATTTTGTCGCGACTAATAAGCCCCTCCTCGAGAGCCATCGCAATAACATTGGTTTTAAAGACAGAGCCGGGCTCTATGCTAACTTGTACGTTTAAATTCTCCCAAATGCCAAAAAGTGCGCTAAAAAACTCGGGGCTATCGGGTTCATATAAGGAAAGATAATATGCAAAATCAGGGCTGGTTATACGGCCCAAATCGGCGGGGGCATTTGCGCAAAAGCCGGGATACTGCGCCATTGCGAGGATTTCGCCTGTATTCGGGTTCATAATGATAACCGAGGCAAAGCCGGCCTCGAATTCCCTAGCACTGCGCGAAGCCTCATTTTCCGCGATTCTTTGCAACCCAAGGTCGAGAGTTGTGATAATCGTATTGCCATGCTCCGGGGCAACCCGCTCGGTTGAAATGCCGTCTGCGCCCATGGTTGTGAGGGTTCGGCCGGGTCGACCCAAAAGAAAATCATTGTAAAATCTTTCCAATCCCCACCAAGCCCCGCGTTGAAAGCCGATAATCGGCGCGGCTAGCGTATTATGGGGATAACTGCGGCGACTTTCTTCCATAAAATGGATATCAATAATAACCAGATTGCGATAAAATCCGTTAGCATTTGGCAAACGAAATTCTCGATTTTCCTCAACCCAGTTATGAAAATATTCGATTTTCGAATGCGGCAGATTGCGCTGAATAATGAGATGATGGGTATCATTTACCAAATTGCCATATGCATTACGTGCCAAAAATGCGTTAAATTCGGCATTTGTGATGCCGAACACCTGCTCGAGTGCCATCTGCGCGCTCGCCAAAAAAATCGGATGCACCCGTCTATCCAACATTCGTATATCTAATACGACATCATATGTAATCGCGCTAACCGCCATCACCTGCATGTTTCTATCAACAATCATGCCGCGATTGGGCAAAAGAACCCTGTCATTGCGGCCATAGTGGTTAATCAACTGCTCCAAAGAGCGGGATTCGGCAAATTGATTAAAATCATTTTGCTGACTAAAAGCCTCGTATATAAAGAAAACTAATATGCAAAGAAAAACCACGGCAGCAAAAATTAGTTTGCCAGTTACGCGTAATTCCTCCTCTTGCTCGCGTCTAGCGATTTTATCAGCAATTTTTGGGGTGCGGCCATTTATAGTTTTGCCGCTTCTGTGAAAATCCCTCATTAGACCTCCTAATATCTGATGCTAATTGCGGAAAAAACTACGCCAAACCCCGGAAAACAAGCCGCTTATCGTGATTTCATCGGCGGGGTCATCGGCGAGGGTTTCGGCGAAAACAAAATGGCTTCGCCGCGGAACTTGAATTTCCACAAATTGGTATTGGGCAGGCAGAGCCATAAAAAGCTCGTCGGTAGCGATTCGCGTGATTTCGTCGATACAAATATTGGAATAAATCTCGCCGCGGCGGGCTTCGTTGGCATTGGTAATTTGTGTCAATTCCGCGCGGAGCTGGCGAATCTGGCGGTTTGTGTAATCCAGAGAGACGCTCAACGCGAGATAGCCAATCAGCCCGAGAATCCCTATTAGAAGAACTAATGCGGGCAGGGCGTATGAGCGCGCGCGAATTTGCGTATCGTCAATATAGCGCGGTTTCTGGCGTTTTTCTGTACGCGGACGCGCAGGTTGCGGACGCCGCCGCGGAGCTGGAATATGCTGCGGCGCGAGCTGTCTGGCCGCCGAGCCATATGTGTAAAAATGCGTATTTTGCTGGTGTTGAGGCATATACATTTCCCTTTCGTGTATGGTATATCATTCTCAAAGTTTTTCCGCAATCCGCAGTTTTGCGCTACGCGAGCGGGGATTTATTTGTATTTCTGATATGCAGGGAGTAATCGGTTTGCGATTGATACGTTTTAATACAGGCGCATTCCCGCATGCGCATTTCGGAAATTCCCGCGGGCAAACGCAAGGATTTTCAAGCCGCGCAAAAAGCTGCTTTATAATCCTGTCTTCCAGAGAATGGAAGGTAATGCAGCAAATACGGCCGCCCGGTCGCAAAAAATCAATAAAATCCGCACAGCTACGCTCCAAAATTTCGATTTCATTATTAACCGCAATGCGAATGGCCATAAAACTGCGTTTTGCGGGGTGTTTGCCGTCTTTGCGGGCGTTTTTCGGGATGGCGGCCTTTACCGCCGAAACCAAATCAAAGGTAGTTTCGATAGGCTTGTCCAGCCGGTTTATACATATAAATTGCGCAATGCGCCTAGCCCATTTTTCCTCGCCGAAATCCCAGAGTATCCGCGAAATTTCATTTTCGCTGTAATTATTTACCAATTCATATGCAGAAAATTCGGAATTCTGATTCATTCGCATATCCAGCCGCGCATTATGGTTATACGTAAAACCTCGCTCAGGGTCGTCAAATTGATGAGATGAAACGCCCAAATCCATTAAAACGCCATCAGCAAAACTAATACCTTCATTTAGCAAAAGCCTAGGCGCATCAGAAAAATTGCCATGCAAAATCCTAACGCGCGAGCCAAATCCAGCCAATTTTTCGGCGGCATGGGCAATGGCTCTATCGTCCTGGTCTATACTGATAAGTTGGCCTGTGGCAAGCATTTCGGCGATGGCCGCGCTATGGCCGCCGCCGCCTAAAGTGGCATCGATATAAACGCCGTCGGGGCGGATATTTAGGCCGCCGACAGCCTCTTTAAGCATTACAGAAGTATGCTGAAATTCCAAAATTTACCATTCCTTTAGGGTAGAAAACATAATTCATTATACATCAATTTTCCAGAATAAGCAATAGAATTTGAATAAGACTTCCATATATAGTAATATCTAATACGGAAAACAGAAAAACTGTAGAAGTTATGATTGCAATAATTCAAAAGTTTGTGATATAATTGTAGAAATAGGCATTGGAGGGCTGGCGGTGCGGCGTTTTTTTCCAAGGGAATATGTTGATACGATTCACTCCATAGATTTCGGCGATTTATGGCGGCGCGGATTTCGTGGATTGATTATTGATATAGACAATACTTTGGAAACTTTTGACATTCCTTTGCCCAGCCAACCCGTTATAAATCTCTTGCAAACCCTGAAAAATCAAGGCTTTTCTATTGTTTTGTTTTCCAATAATAGCCGCGAGCGGGTGAGCAAATTTTGTGAAAATTTAGATATTCCCGGAATTTGGCGCGCTCGCAAGCCTGGCAAAAAAGGAATTCGGCGAGCATTGATACGATTAAACCTCCCTGCGGACAAGGCCGTGCTTATTGGCGACCAAATTTTTACTGATTGCTGGGGCGGCAATCGAATGGGAATTTATACCATTTTAACCCGCCCCATCGCAAAGCGCGACGAATGGACGGTGCGGCTAAAACGCCTCCCCGAAAAGCTGGTTTTGTATATGTATGAGAGGGGGCAAAAGCGTGGAAATATCCGGTAAAACCGCGGTTTTTGGGCTTATTGGCTCTCCCGTTTCTCATTCCCTTTCGCCGCTAATTCACGGGCGTTTTGCCGATAGCACCGGGGTTGATTCGGTTTTTGTGGCTTTTGATACGTATAAATCAGACCTTTCTCATGCCATCTCTGGCGCGCAAGCCCTTGGAATTTCTGGCCTGAGCGTGACCGCCCCCCATAAAATCGCGGTTATGAATTTTTTGGACAGACTCGACAAAACCGCGGCCGCAACCGGGTCGTGCAATATGATTCGATTTACTGATGCGGGCAAAATTGGCTATAACACTGATGTTTACGGCATTTCTGGGGCTTTGCTCCGCCATACTGACCCCCATGGCGCAAAGGTTTTGATTTTGGGCACGGGGGGTGCTGCGCGCGCCGCGATATGCGCCATTGCTGGCTTTGGCGGCGAAATTACCCTCTGGAATCGAACCCTGAATCGCGCAGAGGCCGCCGCGGAACTCGCCCGGCAAAATCTCGGCATAAATATTCGATTTACTGATAATTTCGACTCTTTAGCTGGCTTTGATATTATCATACAGGCGACCCCCCTTGGGGCTGGTGATTTAGCCAATATCTCGCCAATTCCTAATTTGGAGTTGCTGACAAATTGCAAATTTATTATCGATATGAATTATTATCCGGCTAAAAACAAATTTCTAGCGGATGCCGAAAATGCAGGCATTCCGGCGAGTAATGGGGTTGAGATGCTCGTTTTGCAGGCCGCTCGGGCTTTTGAGATATGGAATAATGTGGATATTAGTAAAACTGATATAGATGGTGCAATAAATTACATTAATAGTCTAAGGAGGTAAAATATGGAAATGAAACCCAGGGGCGTTGGTGCTCCATTTGAGATTTACAATTTTATGGAAACCGCCGTTTTATCCCATCTTGATGCGACTCTGTTAAAAATAGGCGCATGTCAATGTGATGATTGCCGGGCGGATGTGACGGCGATTGCGCTGAATAATCTTCCGACGAAATACGTTGTTTCGCGGCGCGGCGAGATTTTTTCCAAAATAAATAATATGGAGCAACAGCGCAGTGTTGACGTGATTTCGGCAATCACAGAGGCCGCCACGATTATCGCAAAAAACCCGCGCCATGCCGCCGAATAATATTGTGCTAATTGGCTTTATGGGTGCTGGCAAATCCGCTGTGGGAGCGGAATTGGCCAGAATTTTGGGTCGCCAATTTTGCGATATTGATAGGGAAATTGAAGATGAGTTCGGTATGAGTATTTCTAATATTTTTGCAACAAAAGGCGAGGCTTTTTTTCGGGATTCCGAAATAAAAATGTGCAGCCGGGTTGCGCTTTATGAAAACATTGTAATTTCAACAGGTGGCGGGTGTTTTCTGTCTGCCGAAAACGCTATAAATTTATCGAAAAATGGCATTGTTTTTTATTTGCAAGTGGCTATTGACACTGCATTGAAACGTATACATAATGACAAATGCCGCCCCATGCTAGACGGCTGTGATGCAGAAAACACAGCGCGTCTGCTTATGGCGCGGCGCGAGCCTATATATGAGCATTTTGCCGATTTTATTATCGACGCAAATGGAAGCATTATCGAAACAGTAAATCTAATATTGCGCGACCTATCAAAGGTCGGCGAGCCAATACCCGTGTGAACCCTGGGCTGGCTGGGCATTATGACAGCATTTAAACGTATCAAAACCGATTTCGGCGGGGGTGGCATTCGCCGAATCGAATGTATCAGGAACACCGATAATATGCCGAATCTCGCCCTGCGCGCCGATTCGCCCCATTAAAATATGACGGTATCGCTCAAAACGATTTTTCACAAATTCGCTGGCCAGAATGCCCTCCGCTTTTTGATTTACCGGGGCAATCTGGTCTAGGGACGTTGTAATCCAGAGGATATCGTCGGTTTCGCCATGCTCGCGAAAAATCGACACCGGGGTGGCTCGGGCGAAAAGCTCGGCAAATGGCTCGGCCTCGTGGGTCGCCGCGGCGATAGGCGGCTCGATTACTGTATAATCAGGGCTTTGCGGCATCGGCGGCTCTGGTGGCGGCTCGCTTGCTGGCTGCTGCTCCGGCTCGCTCGCTGCCGGTTCTGGCTCTTGATTTTCCTCGGGTTCTGGTGGAATTTTGGGGGCGTGGGGCTCATCGATATCAGCATTACTAATATCGGCATTTTGCGCCTCGGTAAACGCCGCACCCTCAGGCTGCGCGAAAAAATTTAGGCCAACCCGCCAAGAAAATATCGCGGATTTATAGCCCACCAAGGGCGCAGTGATTTCGCCATTTTCCTCAACAAAAACACAAACCGCAGAAATTTGCCGCACATCAATATCAGATTCGCTAATACTTTCGGCGGCAAATTCATAACGCCCCTCATACCGCCCCCGCAAATCCGGCGTGATTACCCCAACATGCAGGCCGATATTTCCATCGGCATTATTTGCGATAAAGGCTAATTTATAGGCTTTTGGCACTAAATCCTGGATAAAAATACTTAGTTTGCCGCTTTTGCCGCTGGCCTCGATAATAGCCCGCCCCTGCGCCATTTTGCCGGGAATCGAAAACCCTGTGCGTTCTTGTTTAAGCGCGATAAACTGTCTATAATATCTTCTCGACATAGCAAAATCCCCTTTGATTTAATGTGCTATGTCAATATATTTTCAAGAATGGAAAAATATGCCAAGATGTATATTAGTTAATCATATATATGTTTTACTAATATTCCATAATCTTCTAGGCTCATTTCCTCGCCGCGAATTGTCGGGGAAAATCCGGCGGACAAAATAGCGGCGGCGGCGGCGGTTTTGCTAATGCCTAGACCGTGGGAAAGGCAATTTTCCAAGGTTTTGCGGCGCATGGAAAAGGCGGCGCGTATTGTCGCGAAAAGATTCGCGGAGTTATTCGTATCAATAGGCGGATTTTCGTGGATATCTAGCTTTATCACCGCGGAATCCACATCGGGACGCGGAAAAAAGCAATTTGACGGCACATTTGCCACCAGACTGCATTTGGCATAATATGCCAAATTTACCGTCAGCGCGGAATAATCTTTTGATTTTGGGCTGGCCATCATCCGACGGGCGACCTCGCGCTGAACCATGATAATCATCGATTTTATCGGGATTTGGCTTTCTAGCAATTGGAATATTATGGGAGTTGTGATATAATATGGTAGATTTGCTAAAATCTTAACAGACTTGCCCGGTTCGATAAATTCGGCGATATCAGTTTTTAGAATATCTTGATTTATTATACGAATATTGTCAAAATTTATTAGATTTTCTTGTAAAATAGGAATTAGGCGGCTGTCGATTTCGATTGCGGTGACAAAACCGGCGCGAGAGGCCGCCTCGGCCGTCAAAACCCCAAGGCCGGGGCCGATTTCGATAACCGCATCATCCGCCGATAAATCCGCCGCCGTCATAATCCGCTCCAGCACATGACCATCCACCAAAAAATTTTGCCCATAATTTTTTTTGGGGAAAATTTCATGGCGAGCCAAAATGCCGCGAATATGGGCTTTTGAGGATAGGTTGCCCATTATTCTAGCCCTATTCCAAATGGTAAAAATTCCCTAGCGCGCAATTGGATGCTCCTGCCAGAAAATGGAATATCATCAATACTAATATGAACTCCGTCAACATTAAATAGCTCCGCCAAAGTATTCACAAGCGCGTAAAAAGCCTTGATTTCGCGGGCGGGGTCGGTTATTAGGGCGAAATCGTCCATAAAATGCGAATTAAAATCCACAATCACCGTCCGCGAGCCGGGTTCATGGCGGTCTTGCCAATAAAAATTGATGGCGGCGAGGGGGTTTAGGGTATGGCCGAAAAGATGCTCCACCGCTCCCCGGATTAAATTCATATAAATTTCTCTAATATCATTATTTGTTTGATAAGTGATTATCGATTGTGTAAAAGTCTGCTCCTGTTCATCCAGATAAAAAATCGTGACAAGCCGCTCGAAACCTACATCCCGCTCGATTTCGGTTAGCAAAACCGTAACGATAAATTCCGGCTCGGTCTGCCCCTCGCGCACCCCGCTTGGCGACTCTATGCTTTTCACCAGCCCAACCCCCGGCGCGTAAAATTCCTTCAACCATGGCGCGACAACAAAGCCATCGCGGGCGGGCTGGGTAATCGTCACCTCGATTGCGGTAAAAGTGCCGGCGGGGGTGGTGATGCTGATGTCCGTCCCCGTGATTTTGCGCCGCGCCGAACCATCGCCCGGATGCTCGTACCAGCTAGTCCCCACGGCGATAGGCTCGTTTAACACGCGGCCGTAAAGCTGGGCTGGCCGCGCCGTCATATCCACATGTTCAAAAAAATCGTCAAACATATTTACCAAAACAATGCCGCCATCGCGAACCTCTAAAATCTCTGCCCACATAATATTTCTGAATATCATTCGCCTTTGTATACGAGTATCTCTAATATAATCAATGAAAACATGGTAATAAAACGGCTCGTCGCATTGGCTCGCATAGGTCAAAAGCACATTTTCCTGAAATGGAAAATATTCCCTAACGCCCGAGCCGCCGCATGCGGTCATAGGCAGAGCTATTAGAAAAATTGATATTAGAAAAACTATTGTAATGCATTTCTTCATTAGAATACCTCACTTTGCAAAATTTGTGAATAAATCCGCGATATCATATAGGCCGGGGGGTTTATTGATGAGAAATTTGGCGGCGGCGCATGCTCCGCGGGCGAAAACCTCGCCACTCATTGCGGAGTGTGAAATTTCTATCATTTCATCATGCCCGGCAAAAATCACTTTATGGCTGCCGGCGAGAGTGCCGCCGCGGATGGCATGAATCCCGATTTCATCAGGTTTGCGCCGGCCTGTACCCGCGCGCCCCATATTATAGCTATGATTCCCCCCGATTGTCGAATTTATAACATCCGCCAGCACCAAAGCCGTGCCGGATGGGGCGTCATTTTTCCTATTATGATGCGCCTCGACGATTTCGATATCAAAATCCTTGTCAAAAAGGGCGGCGGCGGCCTGTCGCACCAGATTGTAAACCAGCGTCACCCCTAGGGACATATTGGCGGAATACAAAATCGGCAGATGCTCGCTAGCGGCGCGGATTTGCTCGACACAGGCATCAGGAAGGCCGGTGGTGCAAACAACCAGCGGCTTTTTTTTGACCAGCGCAAAATCCAGCACATTCGGCGTGGCGGCGGCTATGGAGCTATCGATAATAACATCGGCAAAAATATCACAATCCCAAATATCGTAAAAAACCGGAAAATCTACATTTTCGCTATTTTTTGTGGCTCTAACCCCGCCAACCACGCGCAAACCGCAATCCGCGGCAACGCGGCAAATCAAACTACCCAAACGCCCCCCAAAACCATGCACTAAAATATCAGACATTCTAATATCCCCCATAATATATCAATCACCTCTTATTATAAGGTTTTCAAACGGATTTGTCAAATAAAATTTGTTTTTTTAATGCGGATGAATTTTTGCGAAAAAAACATTGACGAGGCGGCGGCGGCGTGTTATAATTTTTCAGGGAAAAAAATCGAAAAAAGGGGATGGAAAAATTTGGATGGTGTAACCCTTGTTGAGAATCCGTTGATTTCCCATTATATGGGAATTATTCGCGACCGAGAAAGCGATAAAAATGCCTTTAGCAATGCTATTGAGGCTTTGGTTTATTTGATGATACCAGAAATTACCAACGACCTGAAAACCTCTGAAAAGGCTATTTTAACGCCTTTGGCCGAGGCGAGGGTCGATTATTTTTGTGAAAATGTTCTCATCATCCCGATTTTGCGGGCGGGAATGGCCATGCTAGAGCCATTGAAACGTATAATTCCAAATACGGTTTTTGGCTATTTTGGAATGAAGCGCGTGACTGATTCTGCGACATCTGCCATTTATGCCGAGATGCATTTTAGCAATTTGCCGCCGAATTTGGGGGATTATCAGATTATGATTTTGGATATTGTGATAGCCACCGCCAGCTCTATTTCCCGCGCTATTGAAAATTTGCTGGCTTTGGGCGCAAAGCAGGAAAATATCCAGATTGTTGGGATTTTGGCGGCTCGCCCGGGTATTGAAATTTTGCAAAAGCATTTTCCAAAAATTAACATTTCTGTGTGTGCTATTGATGAAAAACTGGATGAAAATGGATATATCGTCCCCGGGCTGGGTGATGCGGGGGATAGATATAATGGGTATGTGAGTCATTAAAAATTTTAGGAGGTTTAAAATGTCCAAACCGCAGGAAAAAATGAGTGTTGTGCGTACTGGGATTTTGGGGCTGCAGCATATGTTTGCCATGTTTGGTGCGACTATTTTGGTGCCATTGCTATCGGGGCTTAGTGTGCAGGTTACGCTGATTGGCGTTGGCGTTGGCACGCTGATTTTCCATTTTTTTGCAAAAGGGCGCGTGCCGGCATTTTTGGGCAGCTCTTTCGCGTTTTTGGTGGGGATTCGGCTGATTACGGATGATGTTGGTGGGCTTTTCGCCGGGCAGGGCTTGGAATTGCAAACAAAGCTGGCCTATGCCACCGGCGGCATTTTGGTATCCGGTCTGGTTTATGTGCTATTTGCCGGGATTATCAAGGTTGTTGGGGTTAAAAAGTTTATGAAATTTGTTCCGATTACTGTCACTGCGCCGACCGTTATTTTGATTGGAATAATGCTCGCGCCATTCGCTATTTCACAGGCTTCGAGCAATATGCTGCTGGCGGTTTTGACTTTGGGGATAATTATAGTTTGCGCTTCATGGGGCAAGGGGATGATACGTATAATCCCTATACTTTTGGGCATTGGCATTGCATATATTGTTGCGGTGATTATGCATAGCGCGGGCGCGACTAATCCCGATGGCTCGGCGATAATTTATTTTGCCGGCGAAATGTCTGGTATTGTTGGAATTCCGCCATTTATGTTGCCGCGATTTAATGCGCTGGCGATTGTGGTAATGATTCCGTTTGCTCTGGCCACAATTGCGGAGCATATCGGCGATATGGTGGCTCTCGGTTCGATTACCGGCGAAAATTTTGTGGAAGACCCCGGGCTTTCCCGCACTCTGCTTGGCGATGGGGTTGCCAGCATGTTTTCCGGATTTATCGGCGGCCCTGCCAGCACCACATATGGCGAAAATGTGGGCGTTGTCGCCCTCACCCGGGTTTTTAACCCGCGGGTGGTTGCGCTGGCGGCGATTTACGCGGCGGTGCTTGGCTTTTCGCCGCTTTTTGCCTCTGTGATTTATTCTGTGCCCGATGCGATAATCGGCGGCGCGTCATTTATGCTTTATGGCATGATTGCGGCGGTTGGCGTGCGTAATTTGGTTGAGGCAAAGGTGGATATGTCGCAAACGAAAAACCTGACGGTGGTGGCGATTATGCTGGTGACAGGGCTGGGCCTGCGTTTCGGCCCTGCCATCACATTTACCCTGGGCGAAACCCAAGTGCCCATAGACCGCCTAGGCATTGCGATTGCGGTAATTCTGGGCGTTATACTAAATGCGATTTTGCCGAATGAAGATAAAGCAAAAGCTTAACAAGGAGATGGTAGTATGAAACCGGCATTGATAATTTTGGCCGCTGGGCTGGGTAGCCGTTATGGCGGCGGCGGGAAAAAGCAGGTTGAAAAGGTTGGGGCGAATGGGGAGATAATCGCGCATTTTAGCGTTTTTGATGCGATACAGGCCGGATTTGGCAAGGCGGTTTTTGTGATTAAATCCGAGATGCGTGAATATTTTGACGAGCATATTGCCAAGAATATTCAAGGCATAGAGGTCGTTTATGCGTATCAAGAGATGGATGATTTGCCGGATGGCTATATTTGCCCGCCCGAGCGGACAAAGCCTTGGGGGACAGCCCATGCCCTTTGGGCGGCGCGCAATGTTGTAGATACGCCGTTTATGTCTATAAACGCCGACGATTTTTATGGCGCGCAGACATATCGTGATATTTTTAACCATATTGCCGTCAACAAGGGCGATTTTGATTATGCTATGCCCGGGTTTTTGTTGAAAAACACTGTGCCGGAGCGGGGCGAGGTTACGCGGGGCGTTTGTATGGTAAAAAATGGCATGCTAACAGATATTGTGGAAACCGAGGGAATATCCCGCGCCGAGGATGGTAATTTTTACCATGAAAACAATATCCTAGCCGCCGACACCCCTGTTTCCATGAATTGTTGGGGTTTTAAGCCTAATATTTTTGCCGAAATCACTCGTGAATTTTGCCATTTTTTGGATAATAATATTGCCGACCTAAAATCGGAATTTTATTTGCCAAATATGGTGCAAACCCTTGTGGGCAAAGGGATTTGCAATGTTCACGTCAGCCCTGCCCGGGATAAATGGTATGGCATAACAAACCCGGAGGATGCCGATAAAGTCCGCGCCGCTATAGCCCAAATGATAGCCGCCGGACAGTATCCCCCTAAATTATTTTAAATCTAACAATTCTCACAACCGCGCTATTGCATTTATGGCGCGGTTGTGATATTATATAGGATATAATTCGATTTTGGAGGAAGATTTTATGGGGCGGGATTCCGGGTTGGTTGCTACACGAAAAATGGTGGCTATGGCTATGATTAGCGCGATTGCCTTTCTTTTGGCGGCTTTTGTGCGTTTTCCTGTAGTGCCGGCGGTGGGCTTTTTGCGATACGACCCAAAAGATGTGATTATTGTTATTGGCGGCTATTTATTCGGGCCTTTGGCGGCTTTGATTGTTACTGTGGTTGTGGCAATGCTTGAAATGTTTACGGTGTCGGGCACTGGTTTTGTGGGCTTTATAATGAATGTGGTGTCGGGGGTGGCCTTTGCATGCACCGCCTCCGCCATTTATTCCCGCTGGCGCACCCGCCAGGGCGCAATAATCGGCCTAATCGCCGCCACTTTGGCTATGACCGCGGTGATGATGCTATGGAATTATTTCCTAACGCCCATTTTTTTAGACCAGCCCCGCGAGCAGGTGGCGCGGCTATTAGTCCCTGGGTTTATGCCATTTAATCTATTCTCCGGCACGCTAAATTCCGCCATTATCCTGCTAATCTACAAACCCATCAGCCGCGCGATTTCCTTCTCGGGCTTAATGGCAACATCCCAGCCTGAATCCCGCCGCCTAGGCGCGATAATCCCAATAGCCGCCGCCCTAATCGCCATCAGTGGCATTATGTGGATTTTGGTGCAGCAGGGACTTTTCGACCCCCGAGTCGAATATTATGAGGAGGTTTCCTATGAAATACGACGTTTCTGTACAATGGGATGAGGAGGCAGGGGTTTGGTGTGCATTTTGCGATAAAATTCCCCTATCTCTTGAAAGCAATTCATTAGATTTGCTAATATTTCGCACAAGAATGGTGGCGCAGGAGATATTGGAAATAAATGGAGATTTTAATGTTGACGCCCGGCTTAGGTTTATCACTTCTCACGAGGTGAGCATTGTATAATGGCGGAATATGAGAAAAAAGTACGCAAAGTTTTGAGTGAAAACGGCTGCTATCGTGTACGCCGCGGCAAAGGGGATCATGATATTTGGCATTCCCCTATTTCAAATCGCAATTTCCCGGTAGATGGGAAAATAAAATCTAGGCATATGGCGAATAAAATAATGAAAGATAGCGGTATTGAGCATAAATTTTAACAGGCTCAAAGGCCAAAGGGGATATGATTCTTGATTTATACAATTAATCAGCTGAGGTGTTTATATGATTAACCATAAGAAAAACAAGCTTTTTGACGGTGTGGCGGCGGCGGATTGGGATAATTGGCTTTGGCATACCCGCAATCGAATCGAGAGTATCGAGGATTTGCGCGGGCTGATCGATATTTGTCCGGAGGCCGAGCGGGGGATTGCCGATGTTTTGGGCAGTTTTCGCATGGCGGTCACGCCCTATTATTTCTCCCTGATTGATTTGGAAAATCCCGCAGACCCTGTTCGCGCGCAGGCTGTGCCGCTGGGGGTTGAAACCTATTTTGCCGGCGAGGATTTGGAAGACCCCCTGCATGAAGACGGCGATTCGCCGGTGCCCTGCCTCACCCACCGCTATCCGGATAGGGTGCTGCTTTTGGTGACGGACCAATGCGCCATGTATTGCCGCCATTGCACCCGCCGCCGCTTTGCCGGGCAAAATGACGAGGCGGTGGCCGCCGAGCAAATCGACGCTGCCATTGCATATATCGCAAAAACCCCGCAAATCCGGGATGTGCTGATATCCGGCGGGGATGGCCTGCTTTTGCCCGATAGCGAGCTAGAGCGGATAATCGCCGCCATCCGGGCGATTCCCCATGTGGAGATTATACGTATAGGCTCGCGCTTGCCCGTGGTTTTGCCCCAGCGCATCACCCAAAATCTCTGCGATATGTTAAAAAAATATCATCCTATTTGGGTAAATACCCATTTTAATCATCCAAATGAAATCACCCCGGAATCCGCCGCCGCCTGCGCCCGGTTGGCTGATGCGGGCATTCCTCTGGGCAATCAAAGCGTTTTGCTGGCGGGGGTAAATGATTGTGTGCATATTATGAAAGAGCTGGTGCGCGGTCTGGTGGCCATTCGCGTGCGCCCCTATTATATCTATCAATGCGATTTGGCAAAGGGTTTGAGCCATTTCCGCACCCCGGTTGCCAAAGGAATCGAAATCATCGAGGGTCTGCGCGGCCATACCTCGGGCTATGCTGTGCCTACATTTGTGGTAGATGCCCCCGGCGGCGGCGGCAAAATCCCGGTAATGCCAAATTATGTAATTTCCCACGGCGCAAATCAGGTAATTTTGCGAAATTACGAAGGCGTCATCACCCGATATACAGAACCTGCCAATTACACCAACAATTGCCAATGCCCCACCTGCCGCGGCGAAACAAAAAGCCAAAGCGAAGGCGTAGCCGCCCTAATGTCCGGCGAAATCCTAACCCTAGAACCAACAAACCTATCCCGAAAATCCCGCAACACATAACGGTGCAACACATAACGATCAGAAAGGATTTGAAAAAATGGACAACGCATTTGAAATGCAGCTGGCTGCGCAAATAAAATCCATTATCGCCCGGTGGGATGAGCAGGGCATTTATGCCATCTCGTTTTTTGTGTATACTCCCTTTGGTGCGGCGAGCGAGTTTGCTATTAGTTATAATACGGAGGGCGATATTGCGCGGGCGAAAACGCATTATGCCTCGGCTGCTGAAATCCGCTGGAATTATGCCTTTTGGCGGCAAAATACTACCTATATTTTGAATCCATATGAGGGCGACAAAAGCCATGAAGATTTAATGATGACAATTTCAAATGTGGCAAATCAATTGCAAACAGAGGGTTTTGTTTGTGAAAAATTTGGGGCTATTCCTATTATTGTGCATGAATTGGAATATCATGATTTGGTGCGAGATGCCACGAAAAACGCCAATCCGAATGGCGAGGCAAATGATTTTCTTGTTGCTTTGGGGAATATGTTTGCATAACATAAAGTGCAAAACAGATGTTCACACAAAACTCGCAATTCGCCGGGCGGCCAATTGGCCGCCCGGCATCCATACACCCTAAATTTTGCTGATTTGTTTGCCGCAGGATGAACAAAAATCCATACCGGTTTCGCTTATTTGACCGCACGCGCATTTTTTGTGGAAGGGGTTGCCGCATTTGCCGCAAAATGTCGCATCCTCTTTGCAGATTTGTCCGCAGGGACATGTTTTGCCGCTGGGTGTTGGAGGTGCGGCGGTGGCGGGGGCTATTACATTTAGTAGATCGCCGGGTTGTCCGCAATGGGGGCAGCTTTTATAGATTTTAGAATAAGCTAGCAGGCATTTGCTGCATTTTGCCTTATTGGAAACTGCATTAGACCCCGCACTCGCATTTATAACCCCAACCTCTGCGCCCTTATTCATGTTTGTCCCCACCAGGCAAAGTATAGGGCCGATATTCGCTATTAGGAAAAGAATTGAAAATAAAGCGGAAAAGCCGCCTCTAGTCAATGTATAAATTGCATACACTATGATTATGGCGATTACATGGTTTTGCAAAGTAGCTGCTTTCTCAGCTCGATTATTAAAAACAAACGCTTCGATAGCGACAGCCACCCACAACCCGGAACTAACAAAACCGATAAAAGCATGCAAGCCTAGCGGAATTCCCAGCAACATTTCTGCGCCTAGCGCCAGCCAAGGGTTACGGGAAAGCTCGAAAATTGCCCATGCCTCGATTAACCCCAAAATGCCGGTAATAATCAGCAATACCCCGGCCGCTATTAATAAACCTCTCCCTGGTGCGCTTGTTCGTGTGTTCATAGTAAACACCCTCCTAAATTAATGATAATTACAATTGTACCATTTTAGGGGGGGG
>Ga0209755_10001224_pt1 | contig 41423 bp, 37 predicted proteins | sample TergutCo191P1_FD_187301 | JGI IMG/M metagenome (GOLD analysis project Ga0209755, IMG submission 187301) | Cornitermes sp. P1 segment gut microbial communities from Petit-Saut dam, French Guiana - Co191P1 (SPAdes) (version 2) | ecosystem: Host-associated > Arthropoda: Insects > Digestive system... | reverse complement strand
GGGGCTTTGCCCCACGCCCCACAAGGGGACCAGTCCCCTTGACCCCGGCTGTATGGGCGAGCAGCTCGCGCAGCAAGCGACCGGCCCCGGTCATTTTGCGGTTGAGTTTAGGGGGGTATCGTTTAATTATACGCCTTTTGAGACGAGTGAGTTTATTCTCAAGAATATAAATTTTGTGGCGCGTCGGGGGTGGACTGTTGGGATTGTTGGGGCTACGGGGTCGGGTAAGACTACGTTGGTTAACCTTATTGCGCGGTTTTATGATGCCTGCAAGGGTGAGGTTTTTGTTAACGATGTGGATGTGCGGGAGTATGATATCCTTTCTCTGCGAAAAAACATCGCCTACGCCATGCAGGATGTATTTTTGTACTCCGATACAGTGGAAGGTAACATCGCATTTGGAGTGCCGAACGCGCCGATGGACGACGTGTACAAGGCCGCAGAAATAGCAGACGCCGACGGCTTTATCCGCGAAATGCCCGACGGCTACGATACAATCGTAGGCGAGCGTGGGGTAGGGCTTTCGGGCGGGCAAAAGCAGCGGATTTCGCTTGCGCGTGCAATTGCCGTTAACCCGGAAATTCTAATCCTGGACGACGTAACCTCGGCAGTAGACATGGAAACAGAACACCGCATACAATCCGCCCTAACAAAAATGAACGCCCAAGCCAACAACAACCGCACAACATTCATAGTAGCGCACCGCCTATCCTCAGTAAAAGAAGCCGACCTAATCCTAGTCCTATCCCACGGCGAAATAACAGAACGAGGCACACACGACATTCTTATGAAAAAAAACGGCTATTACGCAAAACAGTACAAGGAACAAAACCCAAAAAATTAAAGTTTTTGGTCAAGCTTTTTTCAAAAAGCTTGCGGGGTGTGGGGCAGAGCCCCACGGTTTAAAAGGGGTTATATAAAATGGCACGTAACACATTTCGCACAGATGAGACATTGGACGAAAAGAGTGTTTTTAAGTTTGGGCATTTGGCGCGGCTGGGTAAGTATATTGGGTCGTATAGGCGGATGTTTGGGTTTACGATTGTGTTTACTGTGGCGAGTAGTGCGCTGGGTTTGCTCGCGCCCTTTTTGACTATGGTTGTTATGGACGAGGCTATTCCGGCGGGGGATGTGCGGATGGTTTTGGGGATTGCGGGGTTTATGCTTTTTACTATTTTGATAAATATTTTCTTTTTGCGTTTTAGGCTTACGTCTATGGCTAAGGTGGGGCAGGGGGTTATCAGGGATTTGCGGCTGGATTTGTTTACGCATATCCAAAAGCTGCCGTTTAGTTATTTTGACAGTAGGCCGCATGGTAAGATTTTGGTGCGGTTGGTTAATTATATTAATTCGCTCAGCGATATGCTTTCCAATGGTTTGTTAAATGTGATTACGGATATTTTGTCGCTTGGGATTATTTTTGTGATGATGTTATTTATTGATGTGCGACTTACGCTTGTGGCTATGGCCGGAATGCCCGTTTTGTTTGCGGCGATATTTTTTATTAGGGCAAGGACGCGTGTGGCGTGGCAGGTGTTTAGTGCTAAGCAGTCTAATCTTAACGCGTACATCCACGAGAGTATCGCGGGGATAAGGATTACGCAGGCGTTTTCCAGGGAGGCGGAAAACGAGGCGACCTTTGCCGAGGTATCGGACAGTGTGCGTACGTCTTGGATGAAGGGAATCAGCATTATCTTCCTAATGCGCCCCAGTGTAGAAAATATCAGTACGTTGGCGATTTCGTTTTTGTATGTTGTGTCGGTTGGTATGATATCGGGCGGAACGCTTACGGTGGGGATTTTGGTGGCTTTTGTTATGTACATCCATCGGTTTTGGACGCCGATTAATAATATTTCCATGTTTTACAACGCGATAGTTTCCAATATGAGTTATCTGGAATTAATATTCGAAACAATGGACGAGCCGATTTTGATAAAGGACAAAGAAGGCGCGGTGCAAATGCCAAAAATAAAAGGCCGCGTAGAATTTAAAAACGTAAATTTCAGCTACGAAGAAGGCCAAAAGGTGCTGGATAACGTAAGCTTTACCTGCGAAGCGGGAAGCAAGGTGGCATTGGTAGGTCCAACGGGCGCGGGGAAAACTACCGTCGTTAACCTGATTAGCAGGTTTTACGATTTGGACAGTGGGCAGGTGCTTATTGATGGGTTTGATATCAGTGGAGCGACATTAAATTCCTTACGTGGGCAGATGGGGATAATGTTGCAGGATAGCTTTCTTTTTTCGGGGACAATCATGGATAATATTAGGTACAGTCGCTTGGAGGCCACGGACGAAGAAGTAATCGCAGCAGCAAAGTCCGTATGCGCCCACGACTTTATAATGGAAACAGAAAAAGGCTACCAAACCGAAGTAAACGAGCGCGGAAGCCGCCTAAGTGTAGGGCAGCGGCAGTTAATCTCGTTTGCGAGGGCATTATTGGCCGACCCGAGAATTTTAATTTTGGACGAGGCGACGGCAAACATTGACACCAAAACAGAAAAAGCCTTACAAGAAGGCTTAAACAGGCTGTTGCAAAATCGAACGTCATTTGTAATCGCGCACAGACTATCCACGATAAAAAACGCCGACCTAATCATGGTGGTAGACGACGGCCATATCGCAGAAAGCGGAAACCACGCGGAGCTAATGGAGTTGCAGGGAGATTACTATAACTTGGTGATGGCGCAATAAATTTTCCCTGCGGGGCTTATTATCGTTTACAACGCCCGCCTGTTTTGCACAAGCTGGCGCGGCTTGCACAAGGGTTCTATTTTTGATGATGCTATCGTGATTGGCTCATGCAGGGCTGCGAGGTTCACATCGACATCTACGATGACCGTTTGGAAATCTCGTCCCCCGGCGGAATGTGGAGCGGCAAAATAATTCAAGAAGAAGATATAAATAACTTGAAATCCGAACGGCGCAACCCGGTTATTGCTGACCTTTTTCACAGAATGAAATACATGGAGCGGCGCGGCAGCGGCTTGAGAAAAATCGTTGAGGAAACAAAAAAGCTACATGGTTATTCCGATGAGTTCATGCCTGTGTTTCGTTCCTCGCGGTCTGACTTTACAGTGGTGTTAAAAAATATAAATTACAGTGCCGAACAGACTTATGGCGATATACATCAGTGCAAAGGCAATCGCTGAAAAAATTGGCATAGCCCCGCGCAATGTTGAGCGCAATATCAGCTTATTAAAAAAGTGGAAATTGATTGACCGTGTTGGCTCTCATAAAACAGGGAAATGGATTGTGAAAAAATAACTGGGAGGGACAACCCATGTACCAAACCCTATCGCAAAAAATAAAATCCCTGCTCCCCTACGCCGCTTTACCCCTCTTACTGGCTGTGTTTCTTCTATTACTAACCGACACAACCTCCACCCCCTACCGCGAAGTACACAGCGAAAACGGCATATGGGATTTACGGGATTTTGATTTTGAAAACTACAACGCCCTGCTTGTAGGAGAAATGACCTACATCCCAAACGCTCTGCTTACCCCGGAGGAATTTGCCGCCCGAAGCAATGAAGCCATCACCCACAGCATCGGAAGCGTGATTGATGTAAACTTCCTAACGAGCCGCGATATTATTCTGCTGCCCTATGACGTCTGGTTTACCTTTACCCGCCGCTCTACAACTTATGCCCAGCGGCAGTATGTAAACGGCGTATGGCTTTCGGACACCGGGCGGGGCAGGCCGGGGTACAGCCGTGAATCGGAAACAGCCGACACAGGCATGATTATTTTTACGGCGCGACCCGTAGACGGAACAATCGAACTGGTACAGCAGTCCTCAAACTTCGTCCACAGACAAGGCAACCGTCATTGGGGCTGGCAGGTAAGCTACACCACTAACCTCATATACGAATCCCGCGCTATGGATTATCGGCAGGGCATAATCATGGGCAGTTATCTTTTGCTGTTTTTGCTATTTATGCTGTTGTTTTTCATGCTCCAAAGAAACCGCGCGGCTTTGTACTTCGCCCTGTTTTGTTTGATGTGGTTTGCGCGGGCGGGCATGAGCAACACGCGAGCTTTTACCGTGCTGTTTCCGTGGATGGACTGGACATGGAAAATACGATTGGAATATATATCTTCGCCTGTGGCCACTATTTTAACCCTTGCCATCATCAACGTGCTGTTTCCAAACATCTTAAATAAAACCGCAATACGTGCATACTACATTATCTCGGCAGCCTTAATCGCTGTGTATATATTTACCGATACTGTTTTTATGACCCAAATCGGGCTTGCGGCATATGTCATACTCTTTCTTGGGATTGCCCATATACTGTTCAGCTTCGCCCTTAAAGTGCGTAACGTAAATTCGGAGCAGCGGATTTTCATAAGCGGCCTGGTCTTGTTTTTATTCGCTGCGGTTTCGGACATTGTATTTTTTTCCTTTTACAATCACGGCATTACCATTGTGCCGTTTGAAGTTACGGGCATGGCGGTATTGGTGTTTGCGCTGTGCATGGCCGCCGCTGTGTTTATTACCATTTTGAAGGAATTGGAAGAAGCCAAAGAAAACCAAAAACGCCTTGCTGCCGAAAACGCCGCCCTCGACACCTTATCCCGCATGAAAACAGAATTTTTAGCAAACATCAGCCACGAAATCAAAACACCCCTGACCGTAGTAAGCAATTATGCCCGTCTTACCGAGCGGCAACTAAAAGCAGGCACAACCGACGAAAAAACAACCGAGCGGCAAAACATTATATTTCAAGAAACGCAGCGTTTATCCAAGCTGGTGGATAAACTCCTTGACATATCCGTAACAAAAGGCGGCTTTGTAGGTTTTTGCCCCATCGCCGGAATAACAAGACAAGCAGCGGAATTGCTCCATCCTATTTTAGCGAAGAACAACAACCATCTTGATATTCGTATAGAAAATGACTGCCCGCCCGTGGCCGCAAACCCTGATTCTGTTTTGCAAGTGCTTCTCAATCTTGCAAACAACGCCAACCGCCATGTGAAAAACGGCAACATATCCATCACCGTTAAGCAGGAAGGTAGCATGGCCTTATTCCGCACAGAGGACAACGGCACGGGCATTTCGGAAGAATTGCTCGGTAGCATTTTTGACCGTGGTGTTAGCGGTGACGGTGGCACGGGCTTGGGCTTGCCTATTTCTAAAGAGTTAATTGAATCATACGGCGGGAGTATCGGAATTGAGAGTGGAAAAGAAATCCGGGGTACGGTGGTGTGGTTTACCCTGCCGCTGTTCAAAGTGGAAAGTCATGAAGAAAACCGCAAGGAGGCCGATGCCCAATGAGTGCGACATTATTGCTTGTAGAAGATAACCCACATATCATGGATGCAAACAGCGAAGCATTGAAGTTGGAGGGCTACCGTGTGCTTGAAGCCCTAACCTTATACCAAGCCAAAGTTTTATACGAGCGGGAATCACCCAACCTTATTGTCCTTGACATAATGCTGCCCGATGGCGACGGCATAAGTTTTTGTAAGGAGCTTCGCCGTGACAGTAAAACGCCCGTTTTGTTTTTAACCGCTCTTGGACAAAAGGATGAGCGGCTTGCGGGGCTTAGGGCAGGCGGTGACGATTATTTGCCAAAGCCTTATGACATAGAAGAACTGATTGAGCGTATAGCCACCATTTTACGGCGGTCTGATTCGGTTCCCGATACCGTAACAAAGGGCAACCTTGTAATAAAAATCCCGTCAAGCGAGGTTGTGGTAAGCGGCGAAGCCCTACGCCTGTCTCAAAACGAGTTTTCACTGCTGCTTGTTTTTGTACAGAACGAGGGTAAAGTTTTCGATGAAGCGCAGTTATATGAAAAGGTGTGGGGGCAGAAGATGGAACGCGACAACCAAGCCGTCCAGATTGCTTTGTCGCGCTTGCGGAAAAAAATCCAACCTGTAGGATATGACATCATAAAGGTTAGGGGGCAAGGATACGTTTTTAAGAAAAATTAAGAATGACGCTTTGGCCGCATAATAAAGTTTTCTGTCAATTTTGAATGAAACCGCACGTTGCCCTTGACAATTGCTAAAATAGCATTGATGGGGCAATTTTTTTTGAAAAAGGAGTTGACGAACGCCGATGATTTCAAACGGTACTGTTCTGTTGATAGACAACGACAACAACCAAAACATAAGTAACCGCGGGGTGTTGGAGCGCAAGCGGTACACGGTTTATACCGCCACGGACATAGCCTGCGCCCGCAACATGATTTGGGAGACGGAGCCGGATGTGATTGTAATGGAAGCGGTGTTGCCTGATGGTGATGGCTTTGCTTTCTGCCAAGAGATACGGGGGCAGACCACGGCGTACATCTTTTTTCTCACATCAAAAGCAGACAGCGCGAAAATGGGGTTCCGTTCCGGCGGCGATATGTACATCACAAAGCCTTTTCATATGCCGGAGTTTGTGGCAAGGGTAGAAATTGCCATGCGGCGCAGGCGTGAAGGGTATGCCTGATAAAACTTTATTATAGCGGGTAGCCGCTGTAAATATAATCATTACCACGCCGAGGCGCATTAGAAGCGTTATCGCGGCGATTAAGGGAGGATATGAAATGATGGCAAAGAATAGAATCAAGAAAGTTATGGCAGTGGTGCTGGCGTTCGCGTTGGTTCTTGGCACAGTACCCATCACGGCGACGGCAAGCCCTATGGAGGTTACGTTTGTGCCGGGCGGGTATGTAGCCGATGTACAGGCCGCAAGCCCTATGGTTTATACGGCGGGGATTGCGCCGCTGTCGGCGGGGCCTTTCGTGGTTACGGGCGGCACGGGTTTTACATTTGCTGACGATACCTTGCTGTTCACCGCAAGCGGCACATACACCATCACTATGGCGGTGCCGGGTAGCACTTCAACTTTGGAGCGCATTGAGGTTGCGGCCGGTGTGGTTGCAAATATCACCCTTGACGGCGTGAATATTAATGTAAGTACGCATAGCACTGTTTCGCCTTTTGTAATTCGCCCCGGAGCTACGGTAAACCTTACGCTTTTGGGCGCAAACACGCTGATAAGCGGCGTCGGCCGTGCCGGGTTGGAGGTTCATAATGGTCCCCAGGCGGGGATAAGGACACTAGCGACGCTTAACATAACCGCTGCAAGCACAGGCAGCCTTGATGCACGGGGCGGTGATTGGGGCGCGGGTATCGGCGCAGGGATTAATTCCTATGGCAGTGCGCACGCTTTCGGAAATATAAACATACACGGCGGCACGATAACCGCACAAGGAAACCTTTTTGGTGCGGGTATCGGTTTGGGCGGACCTACAACTTGGCCCGGCGATATTAATATCACCGGCGGCAGGGTTACGGCAACCGGCGGTCACAATGGCGCGGGCATCGGCACCGGCTCGAATATCTCGGTACCGGGTGTGGGTGGAAATGTCACCATTACGGGCGGCACAGTGGTTGCCACAGGGTGGGGTATCACCCCCGGCATTGGCGGGAGAGAGGAATTTCCCGGCAATCTTACCATCACCGGCGGAAGCGTCTTGCGGACAAACAGCGGCCTAGGTGCCGCAGTCAGGGGCGAATCCCCTGCCGTAAACGGCACATATAACCTTCGCAGAGTCAGCCTGCACAACATCCCAATCAGCAAAGCCGACACGAGAATATCATCGCTTCACATATTTCGTGACAATGGCACAAGATACACATACAACATGCATGACATGTTTACAGACGAAAACGCGCGGATTCACCTTTGGGTTCCCCAAAATGAAAACTTCCTCATAGTGGTCGAGGTCGCTGGCGTCACATACATCCGCGACATCATAAGCGGCACGACCAACACCGGCATCACCATGAACCCCTTCGTCCCCGTGAGCGGCGTCAACCCCCCGGCGGAAAGCGTGCCCGTAAACGCGCAAGGCCCGTTTATCTCCAACCTTGGCGGTGTGCAGCCGACCGACGCCAGCGCCCGCACGAACGGCATCGAATGGGAAATAGTGGACGGCAATCACCTTGCAACACTTACCAATACACAGGGCGGCCATCGCTTAAGCACGGGCGGTGTACTCGGCACGGTAACGCTGAGGGCTACCATCCGAAACGCCTGGTTGGACAATGATTTTAATTTACATGATTTCACGCAAACCTTCCCTGTCCGAATCGAATACATTCCCGTGTCAAACATCATCCCGCGTATGCCAAGCAATATGCTGACAGGTAACACCATATTATCCGGCACCATCCAACCCGCCAATGCCACCAACCGCCTGATTAATTGGAGCATGGTAAACGCGGGCGGCACAGGTGCAACGATTAGTGGCAGCACCTTAAACGCACCGAATGAAGGCACCATAACCGTCCGCGCAACAGTTCCTCGCGGAAATGCAGACGGTACAGCATACACACAAGATTTCACCATCCTCATATCCCAAGAGGAAATTATCGTAACAGGTGGCGCGCAGGGTACAGATTGGATAAGAAGCGGCGTAAACAACGTAAACGTAGAAATACTAACCGCCACCCCCCTCACCATCTCAGGCGCAACGCAATTGGGAACCGTATTTGTAGCGCAAGGCATAAACGCCAACCTCACCCTAAACGGATTTTACAGCCGCCAAGCCCACAATGCCTCAATCAACATACGCGAGAACGCATCGGCAAACATAACCCTCACGGGTGCCAACACCCTCGCATCCCACTTCGCCGTGATTAACCTACAGTCAAACGCGGCCCTCACCTTCACCGACGCAAGCACAGGTAGCCTTGATATGACAGGTACCTTTAACAACCCGGCTATCTACGGTGCCGCCGGTAACACACTCACCATCCACAGCGGCTCCATAAATGCCCTTGGGGGCGTCGGAGGTACACCTCGACAACCGGCCTTTTATGTCCCCACCATCTACATTCACGGCGGCACAATCACTGCCCGACACGGCAACAACGCCATAGATTCCTCCGGCATCATGGGCGAAACCGTTACCATCACAGGCGGCAGTGTGAGAAACTTAAACAGTGCCGGCGTCGGTGGGAATACTGTGCCAATCCCCAATGCCCGAAACGCCGCAGGTGACTCGTTACAGCAGTTTACATTGACCGTTGGTCGTAGTAGTGGCTCTGCCCCTCCCTCCACCGCCCAGGATGCCCTTATCACAGCAGTAAGCATCTTTGATGCAAACGGCAATCCGTTACCATTCGGCATACACGGTGTAAGAACCACTGATTTAGGCGGCAACTTATGGTTTCAGCTACCCAACCGCCCCATAAGTATCGAAATGACAACCTATGCGGGTAACAGATACGCAAATTATGAAATCGACCCTGGCCCCACCTCGGTTGGATTCTTCCTCCCTGCTATAATCGTCCCGACAATCGCTACTGCCACTTTGCCAAGCGTCACAATTCAAACCGCATACAATTATACATTGGAAGCCGATGGCACCGGCCCTATCACATGGGGCATTGTGGCGGGCGCGTTGCCCGGCGGCTTGATATTAGATTCCGCAACGGGCGTAATTTCCGGCACACCCACGGTGGCAGGCGATTTTAATTTCACCGTGCGCGCGCAAAACACGCGCATGTCCGCACCCAACGGCGAGAGTATGCCCATGAGCATTACCATTGAACGACGCACAGGCACAGGTACGGTTTCTTTAGCGGGTTGGACGTTCGGGCAAACCGCGAATACGCCAACCGTTAGCGGAGTAACGGTGGGGCAAGCCGCACCGATTTTTGAATATAACGTACAAGGCGCGGACGAGGAGCATTTTACTACCGCCGTCCCAACAACAGCGGGTGATTACGTTGTGCGGGCTACTTGGCCGCAGAACGCAAACTTTGCCGAGCATACGGCAACAGCATACTTCACCATAACAAGAGCGGCGGCACCGCAAAATATTATCGCACCCCCAGTTGACTTTGCGCCGGGGGTAGGCGGCAGTCAGGATATTGATTTAACCGTGCTTTTGCCGTCACTTGACCTTGGCAATGTGTCGTTTAGCGCGGCGGTTAATAACGGCAATATCGGCGGCGGCATTACTTCCCCGGAAGCGGGGTTTGTGTTAAGCCCGGAAGAACTTACCATAAGTGTCGCTGACAGTATCAGTACCGGGCAAGCTGGCAGCATTGTTTTAACGGTTACAAGTGAGAATTTTTATGACTTTACAATAACCATTCCTGTGCGAAGCATAACCAGCAACTATGTAAGCAATGAAGAGGAGCTTCGAGCGGCGATTGCGGTGGCGGGTGTATTGCTATTGCCCACCACAATCACCATAACCCAAAGTTTTGATATTGCAGGCGCGTCCATATCCATCCCCACAGGCTCAAATATCACGCTTGTTACCAATCAGCCCGGCGGCGTTGTTCTTACGCGCACTGCGGGAACGGCACGGCACTTTATTGTTGCGGCAGGTGCTGTATTCAATCTTGGCATTGCGGGCAATCCCGAGGCAAGCAATATTGCGATAACAAGCGATATGCCCCCATCAGGCAACAGGGGCGGTATAACGGTAAGCGGAGGAACATTAATAATGAACGGAGGCGCAATAAGCGGTAATTTCGCTACAAATGGCGGAGGTGTTGCGATTAACCCCAACGGAACATTCACTCTGAACAACGGCGTAATAAGCGGAAACACAGCCAGCCTTAGCGGCGGCGGGGTCATTTTGGCAGCAAATGCCGTGTTTAACATGAACGACGGTACAATAAGTAATAACATCTCGGCGGTGAGAGGCGGCGGTGTTACTGTATATGGTGGGACAGCACCAAGCACCGCAACATTTAACATGAGAGGCGGCGCAATTTACGGAAATACCGCAGAGGAATTAGGCAGTGCTATAAGAACAGCCAATACTGTCAGCAGGGTTTTCATTACAGGCGGATCCATATCGGGTGAGATTGCCCCCTTGAACAATTCCAGCATAAGCATCCCCGCAGGCGGCACATTAACCGTACCCCCAGGCGGAACGCTTGATATTTCCACCGCTTTTACCGTAGTCAACAGCGGAACGATTAACAATTACGGCACAATTGTAAACCGCGGCCGATTAACAGGCAGCGGTATCATCCGTGCGTATTTAACCGTGGAAAACGGCGGCGCAGACGCGACAGCCTCAGCCCTGCACAACGAAAACGCACCCATCACCCTTGACCCCGGCACTATGAACGGCATTGATTTTGATAGATGGACTTCCCCAACCGTCACGGTTACGGACAACGACTTTACTATGCCATACAATGCAACAACAGTAACAGCAATTTGGGGCGGTGCAACCATTACCAACCTTAATATTGAGCTTCCCGCACCGGTAACAGGCGAAACGCCGGTTAGAACGATAGCTAACGCCCAATGGGATGCTGTGGTAGATTGGCATACAGTTATCGGTATTGCGGCTTATGAATTTACAGGCAATGCCTTTGAAGCGAACACTGTGTATTATGGACAGGTGAACTTCACACCAAGAGAAGGTTTTACCCTTGTAGGGGTTGATTGGACTCAATTTAGACTAAACGGAACGCATCCGAACTTTGAAATTTCTTACAGCCGCATTAGCAAAGTTTTCCCCGCAACGGCGGCACTTAGCTCAGATAACTTTGTAACAAGCGTAACAGCCCCGCACGGCGCAGTCATCCAAAGCATGGGCATCGACGGTGGCACGGCCAACACCATCACGGCAAATGTGGCGCATAACCAATCAAGCCAAGACGTAGAAGTGGAAGTAAGCCCCGGAGCGATATGGGCGATGTCCGGCACAGGTGTCACCGATAATGGTAACGGCACTTGGACAATGACACTTAGCTCCGGCGCAAACAACGTAACCTTGACTGTCACCGCACAGGACGGCACCCAGCGGGCTTATGCCGTAACAATCTACCGTGCCTATACGCCGATAACGGCGGCCCCGCTTACAGGCGTGACATCCCCTGTGGCGGCAGCTTTGGCAAGCACAAATATTGAAAACGGCACAGGCTTTACTGCGGCACTTACATGGAACAGCAATCCTGTCACATTTGGTTTTGCGACCCAATACACCGCCACAATAACCCTAACGGCAACAAGCGGGTTTACCTTCGAGGGCGAGTTTGAAAACGTATCCGAAATATCGGGCTTTACCATAAACGGCAATGCGCCCACAAGCTGGATTAACAACAACGGCACAGCACTTGTGTTTGAGGTGCAGTTCCTTGCAACAGGCACTGACTCGGCAATCGACATCGCAAACCAAGCCATAGCAAATGCGGTGACAGCGATACAGACCGCAAGTTTCCCCGCTGTGACGCAAGCAACGCTTAACACGCAAAATGATGCGATTGCACATGTTGAGGGCATTATTGCGGCTCTTAACCTCGGCATGGCATACCAAGCGGAAACAGTGGTGAATGTAATCAGCTTCACCGCAGCAACAGCGGGTAATTCAAGCAACCACGCAGGAACAAACGGCTCTTTAGTGTTTAACGTAACCGTTTCACGCTCTCCGGGAACACCCGCAACTACAAGCAATATTACGCTAAACATAACAGCAACAGCATATGTACCGCCACAAACATTCCTTGTTACGGTAAATGGCGGCACAGGCGGCGGCAGTTTTGCGGAGGGTGCGACTGTTTCCGTTACGGCAAACACACCACCGGCGGGACAGCAGTTTGTGAACTGGGCGGCAAACCCCGCCGTGGCATTCGACGATGCAAACAGCGCAAGCACCACTTTCACCATGATAGGGCAAGCGGTAACAGTAACCGCCAATTTTGAGAATATACCTCCGACAGTTACAGGCGTGACCGTCAATCCGCAGGCGGTTCAAGTGGAACAGGGCATGACCTATCAATTCAGCGCGACAGTTCAAGGCACATATAACCCGCCTCAGACCGTGACATGGAGTATATCGGGCGGCAATGGAATGTCAAACATCAATGCAACCACAGGCTATTTGACCGTAAATGCAGGCGAAGTAGCCGGAACAACGCTGACAGTAACAGCAACATCAACCCTTTCGGGATTTACGCATATTTACGGCACAGCAACCGTTACTGTGACGGAAGATGCCCCAATAATTGATGTAACAGCGATAAACGTAACACCCGCAACGATTACCCTTAATCCCGGTCAAAACCATACCTTCAGCGCGGCGGTAATCGGCACAAACGCACCGCAGGGCATGACATGGGCGGTCGAGGGAGGCGTAGCTGGAACAGAAGTTACAGCAGGCGGCCAATTGACAATAGCCGTAAATGAAACAGCGGCAACGCTTACAGTAAGAGCAACATCAACCGCAAGCGGCTTTACCCATATTTCAGGCACAGCCACGGTAACGGTGGAGCAGCTTACCTATGCCCTGACCGTGAATGTATCACCAATTACAGGCGGCACGGTATCGGGTACGGCAAGCGGAAGTTATACAGCAGGAACGGCAGTCAGTGTGACGGCAAATGCAAACAGCGGCTACACATTCACAGGCTGGACGGTGAGTGGAGCAACGATTACCGGCGGCAACAACGCTAATCCCGCAACATTTGATATGCCCGCAAATAATGTAACACTTACGGTGAATTTCACACCTATAACCCATGCCGTCACATTCAGCGTGGCGAGTGGCAACGGAACGCTTACCGCAACGGCAGGAACGGCTATCACCTCCCCCGCACAAGTACAGCATGGGCAAAATATTGAGTTCACCGCAACGCCAACAAGCGGACACCGCGTATTGGAATGGCGGCATAATGGCACAGTAGTAAACGGCACGAACACAGCATTTACGATAAACGGCATAACGGCGGCGTATACCGTCACTGTAGCGTTTGAACAAATCCCTGCCGATACTTTCCTCGTTACTGTAAACAGCACGGGAACAGGTTCAATAGGCGGAGGCAGTTTTGCGGCGGGCGCAAATGTTCCCATCTATGCAGGCACACCACCGGCGGGACAGCAGTTTGTAAACTGGACGGCAACCCCTGCGGTATCTTTCGATAACGCAAGTAGCCCAAACACAACATTTACCATGATTGGGCAAGCGGTAACTGTAACAGCCAACTTTGAGCCGATACCACCAACAGTAACAGGTGTTGTGGTAAACCCATCAACTGCGCAGGCAGAGCGTGGCACAACCCAACAATTCAGCGCAACGGTACAAGGTACAAACAATCCACCGCAAACTGTTACATGGCAAGTAAGCGGTGGTAATGGTGCATCTACCATCAATGCGGACGGTCTGTTATCTGTTCACGCAACAGAAACGGCAGGGTCAATATTAACCGTAACGACGGCATCAACCCTTGTAGGCTTTACGCATATCAACGGCACAGCAACTGTGACAGTAACAGATACTCCACCTGTTGTTGATGTAACCGCCGTTAATGTAACGCCGAACACAATAACCCTTAACCGTGGCGATAGCCATACATTCAGCGCAGAAGTTGTTGGCACAAACGCTCCGCAAGGTGTAATTTGGACGGTAGAGGGCGCACTACCCGCCACAACAGTTACGTCGGGCGGCGCTTTATCGGTAAGTGTGAATGAAACGGCTGCAACTTTGACAGTCAGAGCTACATCATCCCATACGTCAAGCGTGTCCGGCACAGCTACGGTAACGATAACGCAACCGGCGGCGTTTATCCCTGTTACAAGCATAACAGGCGTACCCACGCAAGCCACGGCAGGCACACCGCTAACCCTTACAGGCACGGCGAACCCTGCCAACGCAACCAACCGCACAATCGTATGGAGTGTGCAAAATCAAGGCACGACAGGCGCGACCATCAGCGGTAGTACGCTACACACTACAGCGGCGGGAACTGTTACCGTGCTTGCGACAATAACAAACGGCGCAGCGGCAACGACCAACTTTACGCAGTCATTCACCATTACCGTGAATCCGGTACAGACCTTCGCCGTAAACGTAAATGGTAGCCATGCCTCTGTAACCGGTGCGGGTAATTACACTCCGGGCGCACTCGTAACCATCCATGCGGGAACACGCAGCGGAAATTGGGCATTTAACGGCTGGACTGTAAACGCAGGCGGCGTATGGCTTGCCAACGCAAGCAGCTCGACCACAACATTCACAATGCCCGCGAACAACGTAACCGTCACGGCAAATTGGAGAAGCACCCAAAACGACCAAGGCCAAGACAATAACAATCAAGGCGGATGGCAGCCAACACCACCCCCCACGCCAACACCTACGCCGATACCAACGCCCCTGCCCGAAACCGTTCCCGGTACCGGCGGTACAGACGGTGAAATTGGCGGCACGGTTGATATTCCCATAACCGTGGATACGGAAACAGGCGAAGTCGTCCTCGAACTGGAAAGCGAAACCACGAAAGCCTTGATTGCCTACGCATTAGCCCAAGTAACCGAACAGTACGAAGAATACGGCACAACCATACAGCCTACCGTAATCATTGACCTGTCCGTGATTGACATTGCCACAACCGCCGTTCTTACTGTGTATACGGTTAAAACCTTTGCGGAAGCGGGAGTATCTGTAACACTTATATTCTCCGGCGTGGAAATTACCCTAACGCCGGATATACTGGCCGAGCTTGCCGATGTATCAGATTACGGCGATACACCAATAATTGTGGGGCTGACCGTCATCCAAGTGACAAATGATGATGAAGATGAGGATGGTGACAACGACAGTCAATGCGGACATTTCCTCACGGTTGTACTCGCCATTTCCGTGGGTGATGAAGTTATCGAAACATCAAGCGTACCGTTTATAATTACAGCGTGCTTGGATGACTTCGACCTCGAAGGGCTTAATCATCACAGAATCGTTGCGTTGTTTGGCAACCCAACCGTTATCGGCGGTTTGCTCAATGTTGAAACAGGACTGTTCACCTTTGAAACCCAAACGACAGGCACGTTTACCATCGCTTATGTAGAAACATTGGTACGGCTCACCATGCAAATCGGTTCACCGATAATCTTTGACTTGGCGGGTAACGCACCCACGCAAGTCATGGATGTTTTACCAGTAATAGTTGACAGTAGAACCCCTGTGCCTGTTCGTTTTGTCGCAGAAGCCCTCGGCGCGGAAGTTGATTGGACGCGCGGAACGGACTACATCCCAGCCCTTGCTCATATCACCCTAGACGGACAAACGCTGACATTCCCTATAAATGCCGGAATTACCCCCGAAATGGCGGCTCTCGGTATGGACGTACCCGCACAAACAATAGATGGGCGGGCAATGGTTCCCTTGCGTTTTATCAGCGAGTTTTTCGGTGCGTTGGTTGAATGGGACGGTGCAACAGGCGGGATTGAAATTATATGGGATTCCGCGCCACCCAATAATACAAATACCGAAGCGACAGCAGATACAAACACCGCAAGTAGCGTGGTCATGGCTTTGCGGGAAGAAGATGCTGATAGCCCAACACAAGCAGAAGATATAGTCAATTAAATTGATAAAAGTCTAAGGGTCTGATATAATTATCGCATGGCATATAGTGTTGATTTAAGAAAGAAAGTAACGAATTACATTGGAGAAGGACACACAATACAAGAAGCGCATGAGGTTTTCAAAGTAGGCACAACAACCATAAAGGAGTGGAAAAAGTTACTAAACGAGCAGGGTACATTGGAAAAACGTCCACTTAAAAGAGGACACAAGAAAGTATGCCCTGTAAAGTTGAAAGCCTACATTGATGAGAATCCCGACAGCTATTTGCGTGAAACTGCCGAAGTGTTCGGATGCACAGAACAAGCGATTTTCTACGCCTTGAAGCGTTTGAAAATAACACGTAAAAAAAACGCTTAGTTATGTGGAAAAATGTCCTGCAAAGCGGGAAGAATTTATCGAAACTATCGAAAGTTATCCACAATACAAGCTCTACTTCATTGACGAGTGCGGAATAGACGAGTTTTTGCACAGAGAATACGCATATTCCGCACGGGGCGAGGCAGTACCAACGAGCATAAGCGGTAGAAAGTATAAACGAACCAATATTGTGGCGGCTAAATGTGGCGATAAAATTGTTGCACCGCTTTCATATAAAGGCTCGATGGACAGCACCCTTTTTGAATATTGGTTTGAAACCATGCTTCTCAAAGCCGCTCCTGAGTACTCCGTTTTTGTCATGGATAATGCATCTTTCCACAGAAAATCGACATTGAAAGAATTAGCGGCAAAGGCAAATTGCGAGGTGATTTTTCTTCCTCCATATTCTCCCGACCTCAATCCGATTGAGAAATTTTGGGCGTGGCTCAAGCAAAAACTCAAAAGCGTTCTTTTCATGTTTCCGAATTTTGATGACGCATTAATGGACTGCTTTTAAATTAAATAATTATAACGTCTAATCCAATCCGATTAAACATGATGAGTTGAATGTAGAAAAGCCACACTTCCCAAAAAACACTGGGATTTGTGGCTTTTTTCAATGTTGAGAAAATAATCTTTGAAATACCCTTGACTTTATTGTTCTAATTATTGCTTTATTTTCACAATAAAAGTTTGATTGTTTCAACAAATTATCCATTTGACAAACTCCGTCTTATGTCCAAGCCGGATACTTCATCAAGTACGGCATTCGGTATGAAAACCTTATCAAAAATGTTATTTAGCAGGTTAAGGCGACCAATTTTTGCTAAATTTATAAGCGGGCTGGCATTAACCACGGCTGTCTTTGTTACCATGACGCATTAACAAATTCTTGGTCTTGCTCGTGCATTTCTTCTGTGTAAACAAGGGCGGGTATGCCAAGAAATTTTAGTATGCCCATGAACTCAACAAGGCTGTATCCTGCCAATTCGGCAGCCCTTGCTAAGCTCACCTCTTTTGACGCAAACAAACCGATAGCTAACAGCATTTGCATTTTTTCATTCACTGCGTTGCCGTAGCGTGGGGTTTGGCTGATTTGGTGCGCTAAGTCATTTGGAAGCTCAAGGCTCATAGTTTGCATTTATGCCACCCCTTTCTGGTTTTATTATAGCGTTTTTTTTTTTGCAGACCAAGGTTTATTTTGGACGAGGCGACGGCAAACATTGTCGAACGTCATTTGTAATTGCGCAATAAATTTACTCAAAAACCGCGCTGTCTCTCTTTAGATTTTTTACCAGCAACGCATAACGTCTCGATTGTTGAAAAGATGAAATGGATATACAAATATTTATCAAAAAAGCAACATGCATCGCTATCGTAAGCGGATGAACAAAAAACGACAAAGAAAATGCAAATTCTCTGGCGATATTTAAGTGTGTGGCTATAATGCTACCATAAAAATATGCAATAAGAATCCAGCTTGGTACAGCCCATATTGCGTACGATTTTTTAAGGTGGCTGTAATAGTTAATTTGTGATTCTCTGTCCGTAAATAAATTGAATTCACCATCGGCAGCTTTTTTGCGCAAAATGACATTTTGAAAAGAATGTCCTACACACTCTATTCCGTTCTCTCTCAAAAAGGATAGGTAACGGATGGATTTTGAGTGGCTGAAGCATTTATCAAAAAATACATAACGGTAGGTGTATTCACCCGACTCGCCTTGCTCAAAGGTGTAGCGGCACATATTAACGTCCACGCCTACGCAAATAAAGCCATCACTTGCCATCTCATTTAGCCATATCTCAATTTTTTCCGTATCATGCGGAAACTTCCATAATCTAGTTTTCATTTCCCACACCCATCCTTTCTTGTTGTCCGATTCTAATTAGCTCTTCCAATCGGCTAATCTCAACCTGCAAAACTGCCCTGCCTGTCGGCGTGATTACATATTCTTTTTTTCGTGATTCTGCATTATGCCCTGTGGCGCATATCCACTCTTTTTCCAATAGATTGTTTATCGCTCCGTATAGCGTCCCCGCTCCAAGCACAACCCGCCCTGCCGTCAATGTCTCGATATTCTGCATTACAGCATATCCGTGGCGCGGAACAAGCATTGATATGAGAATTAAGTAAACCCCCTCGGTAAGTGCGCCTTGCACAGTCCTCCCACTCAAGATAGCATCCCCTTTCGTTATTACGTTTAACGTAATAGTATTATATCGTCAGACGTAATAGCTGTCAATAGTTTTTCAAATGAGAAAATTTTAGGAATAAATTCCTTAAATTTATGGACAATTAAATAAAAACGGATTAAAATGCACATAATAATCGTGTGAGGTGATTTATGTGAATGAAATCCTAAGAAAAGAATATATTGACTGGCTTATCCGCTGGAAAGAAAAGCAAATAATAAAAGTTATATCGGGCGTAAGACGCTGCGGAAAATCCACAATGTTTGAGATTTACCGTAGTTATTTACTTTCGCAGGGTGTGGATTCTTCGCAGATAATTGCCATAAATTTCGAAGATATTGAGTTTGAGATGCTTAACGATTACCGTGCCTTGTACGATTACATCAAGAATTTATTATTGTCGGATAGGATTAACTATATTTTTCTGGACGAAATACAGCGCGTGGATGAGTTTGAAAAAGCGGTGGACAGCTTGTTTTTAAGAGACAACTGCGACGTTTATATCACGGGGTCTAATGCGTATTTTATGTCGGGGGAGCTTGCAACGCTTCTTTCGGGCAGGTATGTGGAGCTTAAAATGCTCCCGCTTTCGTTTAAAGAATTTTGCACCTTTGATGAGGGCGGCAAGGTTGATAAATTTAACAGATATATGGCAACGGGGTCGTTTCCGTATACTTTAAAATATCGACAGCCCGAGCGCGAGGCTAAGGAGTATCTGCGAGACATCTATAACACGGTGCTGTTAAAAGACATCGTGGCGCGGCTTAAAATCCCCGATGTCGCAAGCCTCGAAGGCGTCATAAAATTTATGTTTCATAATATAGGCAATATTGTTTCACCGACAAAGATTGCAAATACCCTAAAATCTATCGGCAAGGGCATTGACCAAAAGACGGTAGATAAATACATCAAGGGGCTTTGTGATAGTTTGATTATGTACGAGGCTACGCGGTATAATATCAAGGGCAAGGCGTTTTTGGCTACACAGAGTAAATTTTATTGCGTGGACATCGCGCTGCGAAATCTGCTCGTACGCGGAAAAGACAGCGACGTAGGCCACGTGCTGGAAAATATCGTATACCTAGAATTACGCCGCCGAGGCTACGACGTATACGTAGGCCAATTTAACGACGCAGAAGTAGATTTTGTCGCAATAAGCCCCGACAACACAGAATACTATCAGGTAGCCGCCACAACTCTGGACGAAAGTGTACTAAAGCGTGAGTTAAGCTCATTGCGAAAAATAACAGATAATTACCCCAAATACCTGCTAACTTTGGACGAAGCCTTTGGCACGGCAGACTATGAGGGCATTAAAAAAATGAATGTAATGGATTGGTTGTTGAGCTGATGGAGCTTTGGTTACTATACGCTATAGGTGCGGCGGCCTTTGCCGCGCTTACCACTATCCTTGCAAAAATCGGAATTAGGGATGTGGATTCTCACTTGGCTACTGCCGTGCGTACCATGGTGGTGCTTGTTTTTGCGTGGATTATGGTTTTTATCGTGGGTGCGCAGAGTGGTATTTTTTACATATCGGGCAGAACGTGGGTTTTTCTCATACTGTCGGGGCTGGCTACGGGTGGGTCGTGGCTGTGCTTTTTTCGGGCTTTGCAGCTTGGGGATGTAAACAAGGTAGTGCCTATTGACAAAAGCAGCACTATTTTGACGATGATACTTGCGTTTATTTTTCTGCGCGAGCCTGTTGGCATAATCACCGTAATCGGCATGATTTTAATGGGAATCGGCACATGGTTAATGTTAGAGTCGCGAAGCGGCTTTCTGCCGACGCGCCCTTGGTGGGAATATCGTCTCGAGCCTTTTAAGACGGGCTGGTTGTTTTACGCATTGCTGGCAGCGGTATTCGCAAGTCTCGTAGCAATCTTCGGTAAAATAGGTGTCGTTGATATCGACGCAAGCCTTTGGACGGCTATCAGAACCGTAGTCGTAGTACCGCTTAGCTGGACAATGGTTTTTCTAACGGGCAGCCACAAAAAAATATCGTCGGTAAAGCGTATTAGCTGGGTGTTTCTGATGCTTTCCGGTGTGGCTACGGGGGCGAGCTGGTTATTCTTCTACCACGCGCTGCAAATCGGAAACGCAAGCCACGTCGTACCCATTGATAAGCTAAGCATTGTCCTCACCATGGGCTTTGCATGGTTATTTCTACGCGAGAAATTCAGCAAACGCAGCGTTGCGGGGCTTGGGCTTCTAACCATCGGGACTTTATTGCCGATAATTTTGTAAGTTACAGCACCGGCTAAGTATGTATTGTTCTCGTATAAAAAGAAGAATCGCCCCTGTTGGACGCAGGAGCGATTCTGGCAAGTTTTAAAAACTGACTAACAAAATTATCTTATTACATTATCAAATTGTTTTGTCATCTGCGCATACAGCATATCTGCCAGCCCAAACCCACCTTGTGCGGCGGCTTTATCAGCGATTACCTCGTCCAGCATTTCTGTAAAAATGCGCTCGGCGTTACCTCTGGGAATAAATCCGTCCTCATCAAAGTTTACATTACGCATTTGGCTAAACATCATATTAAGGAAGAAGGATTCAAACATTTCTGCGGCTTGGCGGATTTGTGCGCGTTCTTGGTCTTCTAGGGAGCGTTCTTCCGTGAGCATTCTGTCCAGGATTTCTTGGAACTGTGTAAACTCGTTGTCGCGATTTTGCACTTGCATTATCGCGGCGCGAGATTCTATGGTGGACGATAAAATATTACCGATTTCCATTTAGTTTGCCCCCTATCGTACTAACTGGTTGGCTGTTTGCAGCATTTCGTTTGAGGTGGTGATTCCGCGTGAGTTTGTATCGAATGCGCGTTGTGCGGTTATCATACCAATCATTTCTTCGGCAATGGATACGTTGGACATTTCCAGGTAGCCTTGCACAAGGCGGCTAATGCGGCCTGTTTCGCCTTCCGCTTCGGAAAGCGGTGCGCCGGAGGCAATCGTTTCTTGGAAGAGGTTGCCGCCTATGCCTTCCAGCCCGTTAGGGTTGGGGAATTGCACGAGACGTATTTGGAAGCCAAGGTCTATAAAACCCTCTACCGCCGTGGTGGCAAAAAGCATTCCTTCATATGAAATAGAAAGGTCTGCGGCAGAAATCCCCTCGGGAATAATAATCTCGTCACCGTCCACGCTCATCACATGGAATCCGGAAGAAGTAGTAAGCACCAAAGTACCGTCTTCCACAGGCATGAGGTGAAACGACCCGTCACGTGTATAACGATACTCGCCAAAGTTTGTACGGATTTCGAAAAATCCGTTGCCTTCGACGGCAAAGTCCACAGGGCGGTCGGTGCGCTGCATAGAGCCTTGTGTAAAAATCCGCGTAGTGGCGGCAGGGCGTACACCGTGGCCTACTTGCAGGTTTACGGGGCGGCCTGTCATGTTTACGGGGTCGAGGTCGGCGCGTTGCATTGTTTCATATAGCAGCGTTTTAAATTCCAAACGCTCGCGCTTAAATCCCGTGGTGTTTACGTTTGCGATGTTATTTGTGACGGTATCAATTTTCAGCATTTGTGCTGTCATGCCTGAGGCTGACGTCCAAAGTGAACGCATCATAATTTATGTCCCCCTTAAAGGTCTGGCGCGCTTCGCTTGCTGCGCTGTTATTGTCTGCGTGCGATATCATTAACGGCGCGTTGCAGCGTACCGTCTTGGATGGTTAGCATACGCGCATTTGTTTCGTATGCGCGGGAAGTTGCTATCATTTGTACCATTTCTTGTACAATGTTTACGTTTGAGCCTTCCAGAAAGCCTTGGATTACGCTGCCTTCGAAGGGGATTTCCGTGCCGGGGGTATGCTCGCCTGCGCGGAAGAAATTATCATGCATTTTTTGCAAGCTGTGCAAACCGTCGCGGTTAAAATTAACAAAGCGAAGGGTATCTATATATTCGCTGTTTACATAAACTCGGCCTTGTTCGTTTATTACAATGTAGCCCTCGGGCAGATTGATATTTCCGTTCATCCCTTGTACGAGACCGCCTTCTGCTGTAAGCAGCACGCCGTTAGCCTTTGTAAAAGCACCGTCGCGGGTAAACAATTCTTCTCCGTTTATGTTAACCACAAAGAAGCCCTGCCCTGCGATTGCAAGGTCAAGGGTATTGCCTGTTTCTTGGAACGCGCCCTGGGAAAAGTCCGCAAATACGTCGTCCACAAAAACACCGGGGTTAATAGTGCCAATGCCCCATTGCTGGAACATCCTAAGCCCGGGGTCGTTAATCCTAGCCATCAAAACGTCGGAAAACTGGTGCGAAACAACATGGTCGCGTTTATACCCCGTGGTATTTACGTTTGCTATGTTGTTTGTGGTGACATCCATGCGTTGCATGTTTGTAATCATGCCCAGTGCGGATGTGTAAATGCCTCTAATCATTAGGTTGCTCCCCCTATATCAGTGAACAAAAAAACCGAAATGTTCCAATTCGTTTTTTTGTTCACGTTTTTTGCCGCAAGGCAAAAAGATTTCTTTATCAGTTTCTGCGGACGTCAATGGGATTGATTTTGCCCATTGCAAGGTATTCTATATATTTGCCTGTGCCTACTGCTACGCAGGAAACGGCGTCTTCTGCTACTATGGTGTTTATGCCTGTTTTTTCGCTTATCAGCTTGTCAAGCCCGTACAGGAGACCGCCGCCGCCTGTCATTACTATGCCCCTGTCGTAGATGTCGGAGGCCAGCTCGGGTGGGGTTTTTTCCAATACATTGTGGACTGCGTCTACTACTGCGGCTACGGATTCTTGCAGGGCTTCCTGCATTTCTTCCGATGTTACGGATATGTTTTTCGGTAGGCCTGTTACCAGATTTCTGCCGCGTACCTCCAGGCTTACGGAGGCGGGTCGGGGATATGCTGTGCCTACATTGATTTTTAGTTCTTCGGCGGAGCGTTCGCCTATCAATATATTATGCTTTTTACGCATGTAGCGGATGATTGCTTCGTCAAAATGGTCGCCCGCCGTTTTTATCGACTGGCTAACCACCGTATCGCCCAAGGATATAACAGCAACATCGGTAGTACCGCCACCGATGTCCACGACCATACTACCACATGCCCGTGCTATGTCAATACCCGCGCCAATGGCTGCGGCTATAGGCTCTTCTATGATAAAAACTTGCCTTGCTCCTGCTTGTATCGCGGCGTCTTTTACTGCACGGCGTTCTACCTCTGTTACGTTGGACGGGACGCATATCGCTATGCGCGGCTTGCGCATAAGCGGGCGGCCGATTGCCTTGTTTATAAAGTATTTAAGCATTTTTTCCGTGATATGGTAATCGGAAATTACACCCTCGCGCATGGGGCGCACCGCCGATATATTGCCGGGTGTACGACCGAGCATACTGCGGGCTTCTTCGCCTACGGCGAGGATTTTGTTTGTGTTTTTGTCAATGGCTACTACGGATGGCTCTGTAAGCACTGTGCCTTGCCCTTTTATATATACCAAAATCGAAGCTGTGCCTAAATCTATTCCAATATCTGTACCAAGCATTAGTAAACTCCTTTTACGTTGCGAATGAAGCATTATACCTCGTTTGGCGGGGTTGTGTCAATTTCTGTGTCTTTGATAATATTGGTTTTTCGCAGTATCCATGCAATAAACAGTGCGATGGGGAAGGCCGTCCATGACGCGAGCCAAAAATCCATAACAATACCAACGCCCATAAGCACCACAGAAAAGGCGTAATAAATCATATTAAATATTATATCGGCAGAATATCTTTTTTTCCGTAGATAATAAAATAAATTTATTGCACAAAGAATAAGCCACGAAGCAGGGAATATAATCCAAGCCCCCGTAATGGCTTCACCGATAAGCCCCGCAACAAAAATAGCCACCTGCCCCCAAGGTGTTTTAACCTCGTCGTCATGCCCACGTTTTTTCTTGAGAAGCGGGAGAAGAAAGACAAACAAAATAAACGTGATAGGCCCTGCCAGCCAAGAGATATACATTGCGCCAAAAAGCACAGCACTGATTACCATGACGGTGGTGATTGTCATGTAAATAGCGTCTTCCAGCAGGCTCTCAAAGGTATGCGTAAACAACGAGCCTTTGTACCCGCCGTCCGACCTCGAGCTTATTGCGTCCTTCCAAAAGCAGACGGAAGTGGTAACAAGAAACAAAAACGGCGAGAGGGCGCGAAGGGTTTGAAAACTAAAACCCCTCCAGCCCTCGCCTTCTACTAGGTCTGTAATCACATCGCCAAGGTCGCCGTCATCTTTTGGCAGGAAAAAATCTATCCCAAAGAATTCGTACAGCAGCTCCGGCCCAACAAGAAGAAAGCCCACAAGTATCCCCGTGAATAAAAATGCGTAATCTTCAAATTCCCACTTATCGGTTTTTTTCTCTTCTTCCATAAAATACCACCCAGCTTAGCAATCCAGCATATTTTGCAACATATCCTCAAAGGTATCGCGCTTTCTTATGACTTTTACGCTGCTGTTTTCTTGTATCAGCACCTCGGCGGGGCGGGCGCGGTGATTGTACGTACAGCACATGGCATACCCGTACGCGCCTGCGTCCAACACGCCGACTACGTCGCCTACGATTAGCGGCGAAAGCTCGCGCTCCTTTGCGATATAGTCGCCCGATTCGCATTGGTTGCCTACGATATTAATAATCTGTTTTTCGCCAAAAGGAATGCTGCCTTTTTCGCGGTAAATCTCGATATCGTGGTGAGAATCATAAAGGGTTGGCCGCTTGAGTACGGAAAAGCCCAAATCCGTGCCGACATAACGCGCCTCACCGCAGGTTTTTGTAGCGTGAACAGTGCCAAGCAGCACACCGCATTCTGCTGAAATATAACGCCCCGGCTCAATCATAAAGGTTATCTCCCTGCCGTATTCTGCCGTAAATTTTGAAATAAAGTTGTCCAGGGTTTTGCCTATCATCTGTAAATCCAGCGGTTTTTCGCCGTTTTGTTTGTGGTAGGGTGTTGCAAAGCCGCCGCCAAAATCTACAAACTCCAACTCGTCAAATTGTTTTGCTATTTTTAACAATGCATTTACGCCATCCAAGTAGATATCGCCCCAGTTTTGTGAGCCGATGTGATGGTTTATTCCGATGAGCTTTAAGTCGTGTTTTGCCAAAAGCTCCTTAACCTGCGGGATGTACTCGGGCATTATGCCAAATTTTGTTCCGTCGCCGCCAGTTATTACTTTTTCGTGATGGCCGCCGCCTATGCCCGGATTAAATCGCAACGCAATCCGCCCGCCGGGGTTTACACGTCCAAGCGTATCCAACTGCGAAAGAGAATCCACACTAACCGTCATGCCAACCGAAACAGCATACCGCAGCTCATCCTCCGAAACATTGTTTACGACAAAAAGCATTTCCTCCGGCTTAAAGCCCGCCGCAAGTGCCGCCACAACCTCGCCACGGCTGCTGATATCCGCACGACAGCCTTCCTCACGGGCAATACGAAGCAGCGTCAAATTAGTGTTTGCCTTAATCGCGTAGTTAACCGCAAATTTGGGGTAACTGCTAAGCTTTATCATCTCGCGGCAGCGTTTACGAAAGATATTTTCGTTGTAAACATACAGCGGGCTGCCATAGTTGTGTACCAGCTCTCGCGGGCAGTTGCCTTGGTAAAAATTGAAATCATCTGTTACTTTTCTCATTTTTGAAGCTCCTTTATATCATTTTTTATTTGCTCCTGTAATGCCTCGGTGCTGTCAAATCGGCGTTCCGAGCGGATAAAGCGGATAAACTCCACCTTTATTTGCCGCCCATACATTTCGTCAGGCTTTGCGACAAGCGACGGAATATGCGTCTCCACAGAAACAGAATTTTGGGCCATTTGGTCGAAGGTCACTGTAGGCCGCAAGCCCACATTAGTAAGCCCCTGCATACGCTCGCCACCCTCGATTTGCGTAAGCGTCTCATAAACACCAAACGCAGGCAAAAATTTATCCCCGGGCGGATAAACATTTAACGTAGGAAACCCCAAAACACGCCCAAGCTGCTGCCCCTTAGTAACCTCACCCGCAATAAAAAACGAAAACCCAAGAAGCTCCGCCGCCTCGGAAAGCTTACCCTCCTCCAATAACGCACGCACCCCGGACGTACTCAAAACGCCAAAATTTGGGCCAAGCCTTTTTAAAGGCTTGTGGGGCACGTTTGGCCAAAGCCCCACGGTCTTGACTTCAAAATTGTTTTCAAGAAGGGTTTCGATTGTCCCGGTGCGGTTTTTGCCAAAGCGAAAGTTTTCTCCGACGACGATTTGCTGTGTGTTTGCTAGGGTGGTTAGCTTTGTACCAAAACATCCGGCTTCCATATTTACCAGGCTTTGGTCGAAGGGGAGGGTGATTATGTTTTGGATGCCGAAATTTTTTAGGAGGCTGTCGCGTTCGGTTGGGGTGAATAGGGGCTTGTAGGAAGGGTCGTGCAGTAGTTTGTATGGGTGCGGATGGAAGACTACTACAGTGGGGATAAGGTTTTTTTGGTGGGAAAGGCGGATTACTTCTTTTAGGAGGGCTTGGTGGCCTAAGTGGATTCCTTCGAATTTGCCTATGGTGCAGCAATTTTTCACAGCATTACCTCCGAAGAAGCGCGCGACCTTTGCGCGCCACTTAATTTTTATACGACATTTACTTCTACTCGTAGGGTGTTGTCTTTTATGGAATATAGGCCGATTAGGGCGTGGGGGTGGACTGGTGACTTTAGCCAGAATTTTTTACCGATGGGTAGTGAGGGGAGAAGGGTGAGTGGGATAGGGTTGCCGTTTAGCGCGCGGGGTAAAATTTCCGGAGGGACGGTGACGGCGGGGTGGGGTAGGAGTTTGTCCACGGGTAGGAGTATGTTGTTTATGTCTGTAGTTTTTAGCTCGTCGAGTTTTATGGCGTCTTTTATGTGAAATGCGCCGCTTTGGGTACGGGTTAGGTTGCCCATTGTTGCGCCGCAGCCGAGGGCTTCGCCTATGTCTGCGCATAGGCTGCGGATGTAGGTTCCTTTGGAGCAGGTTGTTTCTATTAATATTTTGTCGTCGGATTTTGTGATTTGTATGTCAAAAATTTTTACGGGGCGGGGCGGGAGTTCTATTACTTCGCCTTTGCGGGCAAGTTCGTATAATTTTTTGCCGCCAATTTTTATTGCAGAGTACATCGGCGGAATTTGCAGGTAGTCGCCGCGATTTTTGTAGAGAAAGCCTTCGGCTATCGTGCGTATTTTTTCGAGGTCGTTTATTGGGTCCTTTTGCGAAATTATTTCTCCGGAAATGTCGCCTGTTGTTGTGGTGATTCCTGTGATTAGCTCTGCGATGTAGGTTTTTTCTTCCGCCGCAAAATAGTCCGCGAGCTTTGTTGCGCGGCCAATACATATGGGAAGTACGCCTGTTGCGTCGGGGTCGAGTGTGCCTGTGTGCCCTGTTTTTGCGCGGGTTATTTTGCGTACGATTGCTACTACGTCGTGGGATGTATAGCCTTTTTCTTTGTGGATGTTTATGACGCCCAGCAAATTACTGCTGCTGTTTTTCATATATTTTTATTTCCCTTTTTATCATTTTTACCACGCGTTTTGTGATTTCCGGGATTGTGCCGTTTACCGTCGCACCCGCCGCCAGTATATGGCCGCCGCCGCCCAGTGCCTTTGCAACCGCGCCTACGTTTGGGCCTTGGGAGCGCATACTTATTTTTACCATTTCTTCGCCGGATTTTTCGTATACAAAAACTGCGGCTTTTGCGTCGCGTGTTCCCATTAGGTATTCCACTATGCCGTCAAGGTCGGCGTTGTTTGCTTTTGCTTCCTTTAGCATTTCCTTTGTGATGTGCGCGTAGACGACTTTTTTGTCCTGCGTGCGGCCGCTGTTTGCAAGCGCAATCCCAAGTGCCTTGCCCGCCGAAAAACGGTGCATGTGCATTAGCTCATTGTAAATATCCGTAAAAGAAATCTGCTCCATAAGCCGCGCCGAGGTCTCCATAGTAGACTTAGCCGTGGCGTTATATCTAAAGCCGCCCGTGTCGCTGACAATCCCCGCGTAAATCGCCGCCGAAATCTCCGACGTAGGCGTTGTAAGCTGCTCAATCACCTTAAACACCATTTCGCTGGCAGAAGAAGCGGTCGGCTCGATATAATTGTAATCCGCAAAGCCCGGGTTTGTGTCGTGATGGTCTATGCAAATGGTTGTTTTTGCGCGGTCGAAAATTGCCTTGTTAGGCTCGCCCAGCCGTGTAGGGTCTGCGCAGTCCAGCGCGACAAAAATTTGCGGCTGCAAATCGTCCTTTTCTCCCGAAAACAGAAACTGCTTGCCCGGGATAATTTCAAATTTGCGCGCATAAGGCTCCAGCAAAACCTGCACGTTTTTTTCCATTTTATGTAGCGCAAGCGCAAGTGCAAAACATGAGCCAATGCTGTCGCCGTCGGGTCCTACATGCCCGGCGACGACAAAATCATTACCCTCACGGATAATCTGTAAAATTTCCTTCATGAAACCAGTTCCTTTTCTGGCCTTCGGCCGTTTAGCATGTGCTAATTTATTTTATATTATTTATCGCGCTAACTACGGCCTTTAACGCCGAGTTAGTAGTGCTGCGGCTAATCCCCGCACCAAAAAACACCTTGCCGTTAATCGAAATCCCTACATAGGTAATAGCGCGTGCCTTCGCGCCTTCGCCCACGTCGAGGGAGTGCTGGCTGTAGTGGGTAATCTCGAAAGAAAACCCGTAAGCACCAGCAATCGCTTGGCAAAAAGCCTCGATTACGCCATGCCCGCGCCCGCGAATTTCTGTCTCGCGGCCATTATGCTGCATTGTGCAAGCCACCGAGCAGGCCTCGAAATCCTGTATAAAGTCCTGTTTAGAAATAAATTTATACGGAGCCTCCAGATTAACATAAGTTTTAGAAAAAAGCTCGTAAATTTCTTTGGAAGAAATCTCCGCTGCGTTTGTGTCGGAAAAAGCGGTAACAACAGGCCCAAAATCGCGCTGCAACGGCTTAGGTAAAGCGACGCCGAATACCGTCTCCAAAATATAAGCCGCACTACTGCTGCCCGACTGGCTGTTAACACGGATAATCGGCTCATACCCGCGCCCAACATCGGCAGGGTCTATCGGAAGATACGGGATTTCCCAAAAATCGGTGGGCTTGGCGGCCATTCCCTTACGAATCGCGTCTTGGTGCGAGCCGGAAAACGCCGTAAACACAAGCTCGCCCGCATAAGGATGTCGCGGATTAACGGGCAGTCGCGTCATTTTTTCGTAAATCGCAATCGCCTCTCCGATATCGGAAAAATCCAGCCCCGGGTCTACGCCCTGCGAATATAAATTCATGGCGAGGGTGATGAGGTCGGCATTGCCAGTGCGCTCGCCATTACCGAAGAGCGTACCCTCGACACGGTCTGCGCCCGCGAGCAGGCATAGCTCGGTGGCAGCGACACCCGTGCCGCGGTCGTTATGTGCGTGTAGGCTCACCGTTATTTTATCGCGGTTTTTTAGCTTTCCGCACACGTACTCGATAAGGTCTGCATGGGCGTTTGGCGTGAGGGATTCCACCGTAAAGGGTAGGTTAATGATGGTTTTTCGGCCTTCCCATTCGGAAATTACTGCGTTGCAGATTTCGATTGCAAACTCCGGCTCGGTTTGCGAGAAGCATTCCGGCGAGTATTCGAATGCAAATTCTTCTCCGCCGCCCTCTGCCTCAAATTCATCCGCGAGCGTATTAAACATTTCCGCGCCAAAAACTGCAAGCTTGATGGTCTCCTCCTTAGTATTGCCAAAAACCGTCTCACGAAAAAGCGGCGACGTAGCATTATACAAATGCACCGTAGCCTTTTTAACCCCCTTCAGCGAATCAAATGTCCGCCGAATAACCGCCTCCCGCGACTGCGTAAGCACCTGAATCGTAACATCATCGGGGATAAGCTTTTGCTCAATAAGCGTACGCACAAACAAAAACTCACTCTCCGAAGCAAAAGGAAAGCCGACCTCGATTTCCTTAAACCCAACCTTAACAAGAAACGCAAAAAACTCCAGCTTCTGCTCCAAGGTCATTGGCGTGACAAGAGACTGGTTGCCGTCGCGCAAATCCACACTGCACCACGCCGGCGCGGAGGTTAGCCTCTTGCCGGGCCATGTACGCTGCGGGAAATCCAAAACCGCCCCCGCACGGTATTTTTTATGATTCATTTTTTTACAGCCTCCAGCACAAGTTTTCCCATTTCCTTTGTGCCGACAAGACGTTTGCCGTCGGACATGATATCGCCTGTACGAACGCCGCTGTTTAGCACCGCGGTAACGGCGTTTTCGATTGCCTTAGCCTCGGCGTTTAGCCCAAATGTATACTGCAACATCATCGCCGCCGATAAAATCGTAGCAATCGGATTAGCCTTGTCCTGTCCCGCAATATCGGGCGCAGAGCCGTGAATCGGCTCATACATACCAAAATTGTCCTTATTTAAACTCGCGGAAGGTAACATTCCGATAGACCCCGTAATTTGGCTGGCCTCATCGGAAAGTATATCCCCAAACATATTTGTAGTAACCATAACATCATAAGAGCCGGGGTCGCGGATAATCTGCATTGCGGCGTTATCGATATATAAATGGTCGAGTGCGATATCGGGATAATCCTTTGCAACCTCAAGGATAACCTCACGCCACAGCCGCGAAGATTCCAGCACATTGGCCTTGTCAACATTGGTAAGCTTTTTGCCGCGTTTGCGTGCCATCTCGAATGCCGTAATCGCTATACGGCGTACTTCTTCCGTGGCATACATCTCCGTATCCCACGCGGCAAGCCCAAGGTCGGTATCCTTGCGCCCGCGGTCGCCAAAATACATCCCGCCCGTTAGCTCGCGCACAATCATAATGTTGATTCCGCCCGCCGCAATGTCGGGACGAAGCGGGCAGGCTTCCTTCAGTGCGTCATGCAAAACCGCAGGGCGCAAATTTGCATAAAGCCCAAGGGCAGAACGCAACCCAAGCAGCGCACGCTCCGGACGTTTATCCCCAGGCAAAACATCCCACTTCCAGCCGCCCACAGCACCCAAAAGCACCGCGTCGCTGTTTTTGCACACCTCCACAGTTTCGGAAGGAAGCGGCTCGCCCGTTTTATCAATGGCAATCCCGCCCGCAAGCACCTCCGTAAACGTAAACGTATGCCCAAAAAGCTCACCGATTTTTTCCAGCACCTTTATAGTTTCGGCCACGATTTCCGGGCCTATCCCGTCTCCGGGGATTGTTGCAATTTTAAAATTAGCCATTTTTTTTGCCTCCATATTCTAATGTCTCGCGGCGTATAAATACTCCTTGACGCTTTTACTGAATTTAAGCACAATCGCACAAACGGTATAAACTACTGTCAAAATTGCCAACCTCACGTAAGTAGCAATAAAATACGAAGGCGGTGGCGGTGGCTCATAATGCGGCGTAAGTAGCGGCGTAAAATGGTTAGGAGTAGCAGTCCCTGTCTCGGCGTCCCACGAGTAAAGTATTGTCGGTACATTATGCTCTGCGCGGCGTTGCATTTCGATTTCGCTAATCGCAAAAAACGCCGCAAACGCCCCAAAGACAAACACAGCAATGTAAAAATACCGTACCCACGAAAATCCGTTTAGTAAAGCAATTGCACAGCAAATATTTATAACCATACCGACAAGCACCAACCCGCTAAAGCCCAAAACGATAGCATCGTAAATCGAGCCGAGTATCGCAAATGCTGCAATCGCAACGATGATTGCTTTGCCCCGCCCAAGCGTCTTTTGCTGCTTGGCGTAAAATGCCTGTAGCTCTTGTCGCTTTTGTTCGGCTGTCAGATTATCGAGGGATGTCATGCCACGCCTAACTTTTTCCTAGTGCGCTCTACCAGCCCGCCCACTGCCATTAAATCTTGCATAAACGCAGGGAAAGGCTCGGCTTGGTATGTTTCATTAGATTTTAAATTTGTAATTTTGCCCGTTGTAAAATCAATTTCTACCTCGTCGCCTTCGCTAATCGCCTTCGCGGCTTGTGGGCATTCCAAAATCGGCAACCCGATGTTAATCGCATTACGATAGAAAATCCGCGCAAAAGTCTCTGCAATCACGCAAGAAATCCCCGACGCCTTAATAGCAATAGGCGCGTGCTCCCGCGAAGACCCACACCCGAAATTTTTATTAGCCACCATGATATCCCCCTGCTTAACCCGCTGCGGAAAGGTAGCGTCGATATCCTCCATACAATGCGAAGCCAACGCCGCAGGGTTGGAATCATTAAGATACCTCGCGGGGATAATTACATCCGTGTCCACGTTGTCGCCGTACTTAAAAACAGAACCTTTTGCTTTCATATATTTCCTCCCAATGTTAAATTTTTTTCTTAAATCCTTTTTTTGCCGTTGGGTGAAAACCCAGCGATTCATAAAATTTGCAAGCGTCCTCGCGTTCGCTTTCCGTAACAAGCAAAATCTGCGAACAACCCAGAGCCTTGGCTCTTTCCGTAAGCTCCGAAAACAAAGCCTTGCCGATTCCCTTCCTTTGAAAGTTTTTGTCCACGGCCATATTTTCCGCCACTACAAAGGGATGACAGTCGCCATACAAATCCTCGCACACTGTGCCGCAAACAGAGCCGACAAGCCTATCCCCTTCGCAAGCGCAAAGGAAAATATATGCAGGGTTTTGACAAAACCGCGAAAACTTATCGCGCATTTTTGCAACATTGGATTTCTCGCCCCAGTAAATCGAATATAGCTCGGATAGGGCTTCCATGTCGATTACTTCCATGTCACGGATGGTCATTTTTTTCATCACTCTCCGCTATTTTTAGGCTGTCATCGAGTGCCTTGCTCGTTTTTTCGTTTAGCAGTTTTCTGCACAAATCTTTTACTCGTTCCCAGTCCAATGCATCGTAATCGTGGGCAGAAATATTTCTGCATGACGCGACCCCTCTGCTACTGAACAGATATAAATTTTTAGCGATTTCGTCATTTGCTACATGTTGCGCCAGGCTATGCATGTTTGTAATGCATTGCGTGAGGGCAAGGGATTGGTCGAGCTTTACGATTTCTTCTTCGTCCAAATCCTTTATTAAATCATAGTACCTCTGTACACGCGCCAGATAGCTTTTTATTTTCCCCAAAATCACTCGGTCTTTCATATATCCATTTCACCTCTTCCAGCATTTGCCGGTAACCTTCTTGGTAATACCAGTTGCAATCCGATTCCGGCTTTTCTTTGGCGCGTTTTGTAACAAGGCTGTAACGCACAATCTCCAAATGCTTGTTAAATCGATAATCTAAAATATCAGAAACACGCATTCCAAAAGCCGACAGTATTTCCCTAAACTTTGAATCATCTGCGTCTATAACCAAATCCACGTCGCTGCCCTTGTTTTGCTGCCCTCGGGCATAACTGCCAACTATCCCAACCCGCTCGATTGCAGGGCATACCCAAAGGTTATCGGAAATCACCTTTTGTAAAATGTCAATAGTTAGCTCAGGAAACACGGTTAAATTTTCTCCGGGTCGGTGATAAACCCTGTCAAGGCCGAAGCCGCCGCTACTGCGGGGCTGGATAAATAAACCTCGGATTCGGGGCTGCCCATGCGTCCTACAAAGTTACGGTTAGTGGTAGCAAGCGCACGCTCGCCCTTAGCTAAAATTCCCATATGCCCGCCGAGGCAAGGACCGCACGTAGCAGGGCTTACAACCGCGCCTGCTTTTATAAAATCCTGCATAAGCCCTTCGTCTATCATTTGTAGGGAAATATTTTGTGTGCCGGGGAAAATTAATACACGTAAGCCCTTGGCCACCTTTTTCCCGCGTAAAATGCCTGCTGCCATGCGCATGTCTTCTATGCGTCCGTTTGTGCAGCTTCCTATTACTACTTGGTCGAGTTTTATGCTGCCGACGTCGTCGATGGTTTTTGTATTTTCGGGAAGATGCGGGAAGGCTACCGTCGGGCGTAGTTTTGATAAGTCTATTGTGTAGGTTGCTTCGTATTCTGCGTCGGGGTCGGCGGTGTATTCTGTGCCTGCGCGGGTTGCGTGTTCTTTTACATATGCGCGGGTTTTTTCGTCCACTGGGAAGATTCCGTTTTTCGCACCGGCTTCTATTGCCATGTTTGCGATACAAAAACGGTCGTCCATGGAAAGATGTTGCAGGCCGTCACCGCAGTATTCCATTGATTTGTACAACGCACCGTCCACGCCAATCATGCCGATAATGTGCAGGATAATATCCTTGCCGCTAACCCATTTTGCGGGTTTGCCGACAAGCTCAAATTTAAGCGCGGGCGGTACTTTAAACCACGTCTCTCCCGCCGCCATTGCGCAGGCCATGTCTGTACTGCCCACGCCCGTAGAAAACGCGCCAAGCGCACCATAAGTACAGGTGTGACTATCCGCACCGATAATCGCGTCACCGGGTACAGCCAAGCCCTTTTCGGGAATCAAACAATGCTCAATCCCCATCTCGCCCACTTCGAAGTAATTTTCTACCTCGTATTTATGCGCAAACTCGCGCACCTGCTTACAATGCTCCGCCGAAAGAATATCCTTGTTAGGCGTAAAATGGTCGGGGACAATCGCAATTTTTGATTTGTCAAAAACCTTGTCCACGCCAATTTTTGCAAACTCCTTAATAGCAACAGGCGTCGTAACGTCGTTGCCCAAAACCAAATCCAACCGAGCCTCGATTAACTGTCCCGCCGTCACACTCTCAAGCCCCGCGTGTGCGGCTAAAATTTTTTGTGTCATGGTCATTCCCATGGTAGCACCCCTTTATTTTTCTATTATAAATTTTCTTTTAAATATTGTATTGCTGCTAATTTATCCGAACGGGCAAATTTCTCGCTTTTGAGCATTTGTTGTAATTCTGCAAGACCTACCCATTGGATGTTTTTTGTCTCGTCACCTTCGGTTAGTAAATCTCCCTCCGCTTGGCATATGAAATGAAATCCTAACGGATTTCCGAAACCGGGGTCTTCCAACCACTGGTAAATATGAAAGGGCTTCATACATTCGACACCGTCTATTTTAAGATAACGATCCTCATCTTTTATTGTGGTAACAATCAGCCCTGTTTCTTCTTTTACTTCTCGCTTTAATGCATCATAAAAAGATTCAAACATATTAATACATCCACCGGGAAATTCCCAGCATTCTTGCCCCTTTTTATTTCTCCATTGTATGAGTATTTCCTTGTTTCCATCGTTTGTTCTCTCAATGATTGCTCTTGTGTTGACCCAAAAAGTATTTTTGTTATCCATGGCAAGCTCCACCCACCGCACAGATTTTTATTAATAATAGCGATAATCGTTGTGAAAGAATGTAAACTATACTACAATCCAGAAAAAGGACGTGAAAAAAATGACAACAGAAGCAAATGTTTTCCGCCTAAAAAACAGAGAAATTTTTGACAATTTATCCGCGCCAAAGATTTTTGAAAAAAATAAAATTATCTACACCCAAGGCGACGAGAGTAATTTCATATATTTTTTGGTAAACGGAAAAGTTCAAATATACGTAAGCTCCCCAAGCGGCTCCGAAAAAATACTGACTACATTTTCCGGCGGAAGCCTTTTCGGCAAGTCGGCTTTTTTTGACAAGCTGCCAAGGGCGTCTTGCGCACGGGCTTTAAAAAAATCCGAAATCATCCAAATCGACAAGTATATGATGACAGAAATTATAAGCACTCACCCGCAGTTTGCCATAGAAATGCTGGAATACCTTTCAAAAACCATACGCCTGTTTTCCAACCAAATTGAAAATATATCCTTTCTGCAAGCAGACAAGCGCATTGCCATATTTATCATTGACAACCTAACCCCCGAAAATAATGTAATAACATGCACTCACGATGAAATATCAAACACCGTCGGGGCGTCAAGGGTAACAGTGAGCAAAATACTAAACCGCTTTGTCCAAAATGGCTGGATTGATACACTGTATAGGGCAATTAGCGTGAAGGATGCCAGGGCATTAACGAATTTTGCTTTTGCTGAATGATTAACCATTCATCGCGTAAAATCGCATATTGGTATCTGTCGCACCAGACATCGCCGTAGAGTTTTTCCTGTATAAAATGTGCCTCGCGTCTCATGCCGATTTTTTCCATCAGCTTGTACGAGGCGTGGTTATCTACATGGCAGGCGGCTATTATCCGGCGTAGGTTTAGCGTTTGGAAGCAAAATTTTAGTAACGCATGTCCGATTTCTGTGCCGTACCCTTGTTGCCAATGGTCTTTGCCGACCAGCCAGCCCATTTCGGGATTTTCCGGCATGTGCAAGAGGATTCCTTCACCGATTAACTTATTATCGTCCTTGCGAGCAACCGCAAACCATAAGCTTTCGCATTCGTCTGCGCTTGCTTCTGCGATTATCCATTCCAGATGTTGTCGTGTTTCTTCCTCGGTTTTTACGCCGTCTCGCCTGTAGCCCATGTTTTCGGTGTCCTTGCGCCAGCTATATAAAACAGAAAAATCATCCTCGCAAAATTTACGAAAAATAAGCCGCTCGGATTCAAACTCGGAAAATTTAATTTTTTGTACCGCTTGTGCCATCGGGATTTTTTGCTCGACGCCAAATCTCATCAAAATCTTTTGCCTGCTCTCTGTTTAAGTCATCATTATAAATATCCGCTTCGATAAATTTACCCGATACGTTTTTTAGAAAATCTTTTTTAAGTTCCATCGCCATAAATGCAGGGAAATTATCGCCGTCACAAGTAGTTATGTCAAATTCCCTTGCGTTAACAAATCCGAAACGAGGATAATATTCCGGGTGTCCGAAAAATAAAATTGCTCCGTAGCCCAGTTTTTTTGCCTCCTCGATAGAGTGTTTCATCAATGCGCTGCCGATACCTTGTTTTTGCATTTTTGGGCAAACGCTAAGCGGGCCAAAATTAAGAACGTCAATCTTTGTGCCATCCGGCTGTAATATATGGGCGTTGCTGTAAATGATGTGTCCGACAATTTTGCCGTCCGCTTCTGCGACAAAATTTAAGTCCATAATACCGTCTCTTTTACGCAAAATATTAACCATGTAATGCTCCAGCGGACAACCTATCTTAGAGCGGGCTATCCTGTCGGGCGTGCTGAAGGCGGCACGGGTTAGGTCTTCGACTGCGCGGTGGTCGCTTTTATCTTCTAATCTGATATTTATTTTTATCATGCATTTTTCACCCGATACCAATATGAATAAACCGCCTTGTATCCGATTTTTTTGTATAGCTCCACAGCTTTTTCATTCTCTTGCACCACCTGTAAATAAGCGGTGTGCGCTCCGAGCCTTTTTGCTTCTGCCAACAGGGATTCACAGATTTTTGTACCAAATCCTTTTCTCCGCCGGGATTCTTCGACGACTACATTTAAAAGTCCCATGTATCCTTGTTCTATTACCGCAGAGCCGCAGGATATTGTTTCCCCGTTTTCGGTTATTCTTCCGCAAAGCATGGTGTTTGTTACATTTGAAAGAATTTGCATTGCCGTTTCTTTTTTTGAGATGTCGTATTTGCTGAATGTGCAATATGCGTCCAGCCATGCTTCATCGGCGTGGGGCAATAAAATGCAATCGTGTGTCGCGAAGCTTTTCCCTCGCAAATCCATTTCCATTACATATGTCGGCTCGATTAGGCTATAACCCCGCTCGTTAAGTGCTTTGTCTATGGCAGGGTCTGCCGCGTCGGTTAGCTTGAAAATAGTGGGCAGCCCCCGCGAAGAATAACGCTTTTCGCAGTCGGATATTTTTGTGTTTATGTCAATACTTGACGGATACAGTGGGCTGATGGAATTTGCTCTTTTTGTATAGCCGTTTGCATAACGTAATATCCACCCGTCATAAATCTGTGTTTGCAATGCAGGGTGCGCGTTGATTGATAGCTCTTCGTATACCTTGTATTCAAAAACGGTTTTGAAATGCTTCATTTTGCGATGCCTCCTTCAAAAATCTTCCCCATATAATATTCGTCAACATAGTTTCCATCAACAAGCAACGAATTTTTCTTTAATCCTTCGTTTTCAAATCCCATTTTTTCATACAGCTTTAAGGCATTTATATTGTGGGTCATAACAGTTAGCTCAAGTCGGGTTATGTTATGTTTTTTTGCCCACGCTTCGCCCTCGGCAAAAAGCAATTTTCCTATTCCTTTTCCTGTAAACGAAGATGCCACACCCATAACTACATATGCAGAGTGCTTTGCCCTATTAGTACATCCACGCGATATACTGATAAATCCCACGCAAACTTCATGTTCAAATGCACCGATAAAAGCACCTATTGACTCGCTAAGGTTTGAGAGGTGGTTTTCTATGAGTTTCTCCGATGAATCTCTTTCGCCCGGCTCAAACATCATAAATTTTGTCTCATTGTCTAATCTTAGCAACAAGTCTAAAAAAGCCCGGCTGTCTGATAGCGTTATGGCTCTTATTTCCATATCATTCCTCCGCGGTTTTGTCATCCGTGTATCCTGCAATCGCAGTTCCTTAGTACGCAAACACCGAGTATCTTTCATCCCTATCCATGATTAGCTTAAACTTTATGCTGTCCATGAGGGCTTCCCAGCTTGCCTCCACTACGTTTGGCGAAACACCTACGGTGCTCCACTTATGCACACCGTCGGTGGATTCTATCAGTACGCGAACGCTTGATTCTGTGGCGTTGTTGCTGTCGAGTACACGTACCTTGTAGTCGGTTAGCCTTATGTTTTGGATTTGGTCGCGGTAGAAGTTTTCCAAGGCTTTGCGAAGGGCTTTGTCGAGTGCGTTTACGGGGCCGTTGCCTTCTTCTGCGGCGATGACTTCCACGGCTTTGCCGTTTTTGATTAAGGTTTCGTCCTCTACAGAAATTTTGATTACAGCGGTGGCGTTAATGCTCTGCGAAACCGACGCCATATCCTCGCTGATTATTTTGAAGTAAACCAACTCGAAAAGCGGGCAGATATCACCCAACGCCTTACGGATTTTAAGCGCGAAGGAGCTTTCCGCGCCTTCGAATTGATATCCCTTATGTTCTTGGTCTTTTAGCTTTTCCATGATTTTACCCATTTCCGCGCCGTCGCGGGTTAGCTCGGGGTAGACCTGCTGCACCTTTTTTAGAAGGGTGCTGCGGCCGGACACCTCACTCATCAGGTTTCGGCGGGCGTTGCCCACTTTTTCCGGGTTAATATGCTCGAAGCTCTGCGGATTTTTTTCAACCGCGTCTATGTGCATTCCGCCCTTATGCGCAAATGCCGTCTGCCCCACGTATGCAGCGCGCTTATTTAACGAAATATTTGCGATTTCCGAAATCCCGCGTGCGACTTCCGTGAGGGATGTCATCGCCTCGGGCAAGATACAATCATAGCCCTTTTTAAGCTGCAACCCGGGAATAATCGCGGAAAGATTAGCATTTCCGCAACGCTCACCAAAGCCCGTAAACGTGCCCTGCACCTGGGTCGCACCCGCCTCCACCGCTACGATGGAGTTTGCGACGGCCATTTCGCAGTCGTTGTGGGTGTGGATTCCGATGGGAACGGAAAACCCCGCCACGACTTTCTGCACGATTTCCGTGATTTCATTTGGAAAGCAACCGCCGTTTGTATCGCAAAGCACAAGGGCGTTTGCGCCGCCGTCTGCGGCGGCCTTCAGCGCGGCAAAGGCGTATTCCGGATTATTTTTATACCCGTCAAAAAAATGCTCGGCGTCAAACATTACTTCCGATACATTTTCTTTCAAAAAGCTAACCGTGTCGCGTATCATCTCCAGATTTTCTTCCAAGGTCGCGCCCAAAATATCCGTCACATGAAAATCCCAGCTTTTCCCGAAAATACAAACAGCACCCGCACCCGATTCCAGCAAAGCACGAACATTACCATCATCCTTTGCCAAAATCCCCTTGCGCCGAGTGCTGCCGAATGCAATCAATTTTGCATGACTAAGAGACTTGCCGCCGCCCGTAAAATGCCGGAAAAACTCCAAGTCTTTGGGGTTAGAACCGGGATTACCCGCTTCTATATAGTCCACGCCCAAGCCGTCGAGGGCGCGGGCGATTTTAATCTTGTCTGCTACAGAAAAAGAAATCCCCTCAGCCTGCGCACCATCACGCAGGGTAGAATCGAAAATGGTTATTTTCTTAGCCAAGGTATCATCTCCCGAGAGTTATTTCTTCAAATACAATTACCCAATATTCATCAATGCCAAGTTTTTTCAATGCTTCCAGCCTGTGGTTTCCGTCAAACACATAGTAAAAGTCGTTATCATCCAGATTGGCAGCCATAAGCGGAGGCATATCCCAATCACCTGTGCTGTATCGTTTTGCTTGTTGGTCTACTTGATTCCAAAACCACTCTATTTTTTCATCGGTGCCCAATTTGAAAGGCATGTTGGATTCCCAGCCAACAATGCGTTGCAATAAGTCTAATCGCATTAGCGTAGGTTTTTTGCAACGGGGCTTGTCTTCCTTTATTCTTCCGGACAGTCCCAAGTTTTTTCCCTCGCCGTGAAGAAACTCATGCACCCATTCTTCCAATCTGTTTTCATCCGCATACGACATCGCAGACGTTAATGTAGGTTCATACATAACACACACCCAAAAATTAGAGTTTTTGAAAGGGGGTGTGGGGGAAAACTTTTTACA
>Ga0209755_10001223_pt1 | contig 41495 bp, 37 predicted proteins | sample TergutCo191P1_FD_187301 | JGI IMG/M metagenome (GOLD analysis project Ga0209755, IMG submission 187301) | Cornitermes sp. P1 segment gut microbial communities from Petit-Saut dam, French Guiana - Co191P1 (SPAdes) (version 2) | ecosystem: Host-associated > Arthropoda: Insects > Digestive system... | reverse complement strand
CCGGCTATTGAGAGTGTTACTTTTTGCATCATAATTATTTACGCAATCCCAGTTCTTTTATGAGCTTTCTGTAACCTTCAAGGTTTGTCCTTTGAATGTACTTGAGCATCCTCCGTCTTTTCCCGACTAAAATTAAAAGACCTCTTTGTCCTGATTTGTCTTTCTTGAACTGCTTGCAGTGTTCTGTAAGCTGATTAATGCGTTCAGTTAACAGCGCTATCTGAACTTCCGTTGCGCCTGTGTCTTTGTCGTTTTTACCAAATTTGGCTACGATTTTTGCCGCGCTTTCTTTGTTTAAAGCCATGAATTCTCTCCTGTTTAAACCCTATATTCTGCTTAAATAGTGGCATAGATTGAAGAAAGTGTCAAGATGGAGGCACATAAACCGCTTTTATACCTTGAATTTATTAAAAATTGAGGGAAAAGCGGCGTTTATAGAGAGGGTTCACGAGAAAGCGCTAAATTTTTACAGAAATTGATTCACGAAAAATCATGTCTAATTCATGGAAAATTATTAAATGTCGTTGATTTATTTATAAATTCAGTTTATATTGTATTTAGGCGCTCGCCTGAGACCATGCAATAAAAGCGCATTCCTGATCCTTTGGGATAGGGTGCAGAATGCTTGAGCATGGTTTTTTTATATCTTTGGGTTTAGTTTATAATCATCAAGATAATGATGGTAGTATTTATATCTTTTTTCTGACTTAATAACTTTAACTGTAATAACAACGGTATACATTTTTTCGTTTACTTTACAATCCTGCCAAAAATAAAGAACTTCGATTATATTGGAATCAACCGGTATATGTTGTTTCCTATTTTTTAAAATGGCATTTTCAAGCAATTGACCTAAAATTTTAATCGAAATTACCTGTTCTTTTGATCTTGTTTTAGTTTTCCACTCTCCTAACCCATCTCTTGAAATTGAAATTTCTTTATTGGTCGATTTATTATAGAAAGATTTCCCTCGAAGATTATTCAAAGCCCATAAAAAGTTTATTTTTTTTAACTCTCCAATCGTCAGTTTTTTTTCTTCATCTGTTTCCTCTATCTCAGGAATCTGAGTATTTTCTATATTGTCTTTTCTTTCTGTCACAACACATTCCACAATTCAAAGTTTCTGATAATTTTGGCTGATTTGACATATATTAGGCTGATATTACAAAAGGTTAGGAATTCTTTATTCTTATATAAATTGTAATTGTTTTCTGTCAATTATACAAGTTGTTTAAACATCATTATACCGGTGGCTTGAAATTTAAATAAAAATATCAATACGGCGCTTATATAAGCATTTAACCGGGATCACTGATAAATCCGCAGACATTGTGTATAATATAAAGTGTATGAAATCAGGAATGATTTTACTGGATAAAAAAAAGGATATTACATCATTTGACGCTCTGAGAGATGTTAAACGCGCTCTTGGAACAGGGAAAGTCGGGCATACCGGCACTCTGGATAAATTCGCGTCCGGGCTTTTAATTGTTCTTGTCGGCAGAGCGTTAAGATTAAGCAAGTGGTTTTTACACTGCGATAAAAAGTATATAGGAAGGATATGTTTCGGCTCCCAGACTGAAACATTGGATCCAGAAGGGAAAGTAATCGAAGAAGCCGCTCTTCCCTCTTTTGAAGATGTAAAAAAGGTTTTAAATCAGTTTACAGGAGAGATTTTACAGGCGCCTCCTGAGTATTCCGCCATCCATGTAAACGGGCAGCGCGCTTCAGACCTTGCGCGAAACGGCATTGCGCCTGAAATGAAAAAACGCCCTGTAACTGTTTACGAGCTGGAATTGCTATCATGGCAGCCGCCGTACGCTGATATATTCGTTCATTGTTCAAGCGGCACTTATATCCGCTCCCTTGCACGGGATATAGCGCTTGCCGCGGGAAGCAGAGCGTATTTAAACGAACTTACACGCACCCATGTCGCAAATTTCAATTTAAAAGACGCTGATATAAATATACAGGGGTACGAAATAAAGCCAATAACTAAAGAGGTAATTTCCAATCTTGGACTTCCTTATTTTGATGCGGATGAAAATGAAAAAGAGAAAATCATACACGGTAAACCCATATCTTTTATACCTCCGTCTCTCAGCTTGGATTCTTCCGCTGTAAAATCCGCGGCGATTTTTGATGGTGAAAACCTCATCGCTGTAGTCGAAAAAGAGGACGGTAAATGGAAATACGGCTGTGTACTGCGCGAGATATAACGCTTTCTTATTGTAGATTTAATCATTTTGTTGTATATTTGTGTTGTAAGTAAATAAACTGGTAAATTTTTAAATAATGCTATGCTTATACAGGAGGAAAGCAAAATTGAGAAACCGCTTAAACCTGTTTTATAACATGGTTTTTATTGCGATGGGTATATGTCTTGCTCAGGCGCCTGTCTGGGCGCAGCAGGAACCTGTTCTCAGAGTTGCCATGAGCGATGATTCTCCGATAAGCGTGGGGCGCCTGCTGCATACGGCATTGCAAAGCGCAGGCTATCAGATGAATATAAATGTTACCGGTATGCGTACATCGATAGCCAATGTTAACTACGGCGACGCGGCAATTCTTCCAAGCCAGACAGACGGTTTACAATTACAGTATCCAAACTTGATAAAAGTTCCCGTGCCCATCGATTATGTGGAATTTACCTCTTATACCCGATCAATCGATAATTACGGGTTATCAACATGGAAAGATATCGCTGGATTAAAATTTTGTTATCGCTGGCAGAATATTTATGTAGCAAGCAAAGCGCAGGAAACGAGAGCGTCAAAATTTACCGCCGTATACGCGCTCGAAGATGTTTGGAAAACTCTTTTAAATTACGAAGCCGATGTGGCTGTACTTCCGCGCGTTATCAATTTTGATTATCGAATTCCGCCGGGTATTAAAAGAGCGGATGTAATTGATGTTATACCGTGTTATTCATATGTAAACAAAGATTACGCCTATTTAGTTCCGCTTCTGGAAAAAGCGTTTAACGAACTGCTTGACGGCGGCAATATTGACGCCATTAGAAAATTCCACACGACAAGCAAGACCGGCGGCGGAAAACAGGTTCTGTTACATATAAGCTCTTACAGCGCGCAGGTAGAAAGAGAACGCAGCCAGGTTGAGGTTATACAGCAAACGGTTGATTCCTTTGACACGTTAGAATACAGAAATTTATATTTAAACTCTTACGAAAACCGCGATAACGCAAGTTTTGATGATATTTATTCCGACATGATCCGCGCTAATTATATCGCGCATAATATCGACATAATTTTAGCGTCCGATAACGAAGCGCTTAAATTTGTGTTGGACAATTATTTTATACTCTTTTCCCATAAGCCTGTTGTTTTCTGTGGAGTCAACAATCTTGATACATCCACGCTTAACAGTCTTGAAGAATATATTACAGGAATTTCAAGTTCGATCTCCTTTGAAGAAACAGTCAGGGAAATGCTGCATTTATACCCGGCAACAAAACGAATTTTTATTTTAAATGATTACTCGCTCTCAAGAAGCATTAATATGCGAAAGAATGTCGAAAGAAGAATAAAATCAGCCGGATTGCCGGTAGAGTTTGTATTTTGCGAAGACAAACCATTCGACGAACTCATGGAAGAGATTCGCAATTTTGGAAGCGATACTCTTGTTTTAATCGGCAATTATCTTGTTGACAGCAATAATAAACTATATTCGGAAATTGAGGTTCAAAAGTCTGTTTCAGCAGCGTCTAAAAACCCTGTTTTCTGCTTAACTGCAACCTATATAGGTCATGGAACGTTCGGAGGGCTTGTTTCAGCTCCCGAAGTAAAAAGCCGCGTCGCTGTTTCCATGGCAATTGATATACTGAACGGAAAAAAAGTTTCTGACACTCCCATTATTTTAGATTCATCGTCATTCAACCGCTGGCAATTTGATTACAAAACGGCGAACAGATTCAAAATAAACACCCATTACCTTCCTGCAGGCCATATCGTTATTAACCGTATTCTGCCCATATGGGAATCGAATCCGCGTGAGTTCAATCTAACGATAATAGCGGGAATATTGATGCTTTTAATTATTATAGCGCTGATTGTATTTCTTAAAATACTGGCAAAGAAGCAAGCGGAAGCGCAAAGCGCGACAATCGCAAAGTCGGCGTTTTTAGCGAATATGAGCCATGAGATACGAACGCCGATGAACGCAATAGTGGGTATGGCGTCTGTCGGGGTATCCGCCTCCGATATTGTACGAAAAGATTATTGTTTTGGAAGGATAAAAGAAGCGTCAAAACATCTTCTTGGCGTTATAAATGACATTTTAGACATGTCCAAAATTGAAGCAAATAAACTGGAATTGACATACGCGGATTTTAATTTTAAAGATATGATACAGCAGATAATCAATGTTATAAACATACGCCTTGACGAAAAGAATCAAGTTTTAACACTGGATATCGATCCTGCAATCCCTCAATTTATAACGGGCGATGAACAGCGGCTGTCGCAGGTCATTACCAATCTGATAGGAAACGCTGTAAAATTTACGCCAAATAAGGGTTCCATCGTAATTCATGCGAAATATTTCCGCAGCGATACGGACGAGATGAGTACAATAGAATTTTCAATAACTGATACAGGCATCGGCATCAGCAAAGAACAGCAGGCAAATCTTTTTCAGCCTTTTCATCAGGCTGAAAGCAGTACGTCAAGAGAATTCGGCGGTACCGGTTTAGGTTTATCAATATCAAAAAACATTATAGAAATGATGGGCGGCAGGATATGGGTTAAATCGGAGCTTGGGAAGGGAGCTACTTTCGTCTTTACCATAAAGGTTAAACCTTGCACAGAATTAAAACCGGCGGAACCGGCGGAGAGCGGCGCTGTTATAGAGGGACAATTTAAAGGACATACCATTTTACTGGTTGAAGATATGGAAATTAACCGTGAGATTGTGCAGGCTCTGCTTGAACCTACCCAGCTTGTAATTGATTGCGCTGAAAACGGCGAAGAAGCGTTAAAAATGTTCTTAAAAGCGCCTGACAAATACGAGATGATATTTATGGATGTGCAAATGCCCATAATGGACGGTTATAAGACGACAAGCGCGATTCGAGCTCTTAATATATCAAAAGCAAAAACCATCCCGATAGTAGCCATGACTGCGAATGTATTTCGCGATGACATTGAAAAATGCCTTGACTGCGGAATGAACAGCCATATAGGAAAACCGCTTAATATCAAAGAAGTTATTGATAAACTGCGCGCATATTTAAAATAATCCGCAAGCCGGCGTTAATCCCGAGAGGAGCCTTCGCCCTTTGCGCCCGGTTCTTCTGTTTGCGCATCTACAAGTTTTTCAATCTTCTTTATAAGATCAAAGCTGTCTGTAATGCTCTTATCCACGTGAAAACGCAGGCGCGGAATTTTTCGGATATGCATTACAGCCGCCAGCTGCGACTGGATAAAACCTGCCGCGCTCTGCAAGCCCTCTACTTCCTTTTCGTTAATTTTTCCGCGGATATCTGAGACATATACATCCGCAAAAGAAAGATCTTTTGAGACATTAACTTTTGTAATCGATAAAAAATTATTTACTCTTGAGTCTTTGATTTTTCCTTCAAGGATAAGAGAGCCGATCTTTTCCTGAATCGTCTGACCAAGACGTTCTGTTCTGAATTGCGGCATAACAGCAGAGTTCCTTTAAGAACTCAGCTTTCGCGCGATTTCTACGATTTCGATGACTTCAAATATATCGCCTACCTGTATATCGTCAAAACCTTCAAGACCGATACCGCATTCGTAACCAGTCGCAACTTCGCGCGCGTCGTCTTTAAAGCGTCTTAGAGAAGCGATTTTGCCTGAATGAATGACAATCTGATCGCGGATAAGGTTTATCGTACAAGTGCGTTTTACAGTTCCCGAAAGCACATAACAGCCTGCGATAGTTCCCACTTTCGGAACCTTGAATGTGTCGCGTACTTCCACGCTTGCGATAACTTCTTCTTTGGTGTCTGGTTTTAGCATTCCTTCCATCGCCTGCCTGATCTCTTCCACCGCTTTGTAGATAATATTGTATTTGCGAATATCCACCTTCTCCTGATCGGCAAGAATTTTCGCCTTTGGAAGAGGGCGCACGTTAAAGCTGATAATTATCGCGTTAGACGCAATCGCTAAGTCAACGTCTCCTTCGTTTACAGGACCGGGAAGCGCCTGAATAACATGGAGCCTTATTTCCTTTGTACTTAATTTTTCAAGGCTGGATTTTAATGCTTCGGCAGAACCCTGAACGTCCGCTTTTATTATTACTTTTAATTCCTGAATCGCGCCGTCTGAAATCATGTCGTGCAGGTTGTCCATGGTCACTTTCTTTAATATTTTCGCGTCCTCGGCTCTTTTTAGCTCCTGGCGCTTGGAAGAGTATTCGCGCGCGACTTTTTCGTCCTGTACTACCTGAAGCGGGTCTCCCGCGTTTGGAATACCCTCAAATCCTAAAACTTCCACAGGCATGGAAGGGGTTGCCTTGTTGATCTTGTCTCCCTTGTCATTGAAAATCGCGCGCACTTTACCGGGCCATACTCCCGCGACAAACGCGTCTCCGATTGCAAGGGTGCCTTTTTCTACCATAACAGTGGCGACAATACCTCTTCCGTGATCGACCTTGGATTCGAGTATCTTTCCTTCGGCAGTGCGCTGGAAATTTGCCTTTAAATCCAAAAGTTCGGCTTCCAATAAAATGGATTCGATTAATTTATCGATACCTGTCTTCTGAAGAGCGGAAAGTTCTATAAACATGGTTTGTCCGCCCCAGTCTTCGGGCATAAGCCCAAGTTCCGAGAGCTGGCTTTTTACCCTGTCAGGATTCGCTTCTGGTTTATCAATTTTATTAACGGCGACGATTATCGGGACATTAGCGTCTTTAGCGTGGTTAATGGCTTCGATTGTCTGCGGCATAACGCCGTCGTCGGCGGCAACTACAAGAATTACAATGTCGGTTATCTGCGCGCCTCTTGCCCTCATGCGCGTAAACGCTTCGTGTCCCGGGGTGTCAAGGAATGTAAGAGAGCCGTGCGGCGTTTCCACCATATACGCGCCTATGTGCTGAGTGATGCCGCCGAATTCGCCTGAAACTACGTCGGCTTTACGGATCGCGTCAAGTAATTTTGTTTTTCCGTGATCGACATGTCCCATAACGGTGACAACAGGCGGGCGAGGAAGCATGAGCGCGTTATCATCGGAAGCCGTTTCAATTACTGTCTCGTCGTAGAGACTTACAATTTTTACATCCGCGCCGAATTCCGCCGCAAGCAGCGTAGCCGTGTCAGCGTCGATCTGCTGATTTATTGTTACCATCTGTCCCATACTCATAAGTTTTTGAATAAGGTCAGACGCTTTTAAATTCATTTTCCGCGCAAGTTCCGATACCGAGATTACTTCCATTATGTCGATGGATTTTGGCACCGGGTTAACGATGTGGGTTATTTTTTTCTTTGTCTGAAGGAGTTTTTCCTCCATCTCAAGTTCTTTTTCTTTACGATTGTAAGCGGGTTTCTTTGCGATAAACTTGCGTTTCGCGGGACCCTTACCTTCCGGTAACGGACCTGCAGGAGCCGCGCCCATCGAGCCGCTTCGTCCTCCCCCTGGACCGCCCTGACGGAATCCTCCGCCGAATCCCGGCTTGCCGCCCTGCCCCTGCTGTCTGGGAGGATATGGAGAACGCTGTCCGCCAGCGCCGCGTGAAGGAGAGCCTGATGAATCACGAGAAACTGTATTCGGACCGCCGCGCGAGCCGGAGCTATGACCGCCGCGTGGAGATGCGCCGGGAGTTCTGGGACCAAAATCTCTTTTATTTGAAGGAGCGCCGCCTTCAGCGCCCGATCTGTTTGTACGTAACTGCTGCGGTTTACCGCCCTGGCGCTGTCTTTGTTCATGACCGCCGCCTACAAGTTTGCCGCCGACTCTTCCTGCCGCCGCGGCGGGGCGCTGCGCAATCTGGAATGAACTGATATACGGAGTATCCTGCTTGTCATTCTCAGAGGTTTTTTCATTTGAATTATCGTTTTTATTATTAACAGAAGATTTTCCGCGGGGAGCGTCGTTAGAGGTTCCTTTTGAAACTGCGTTGGACGCGCCTGAAGGAGCGCTGACAACAACTTTCGGTGAAGTCTTTTTAGGAGCTTGAGCCGCCGGTTTTTTCCTTACGATCTTTACTCTGCGGGGAGCGTCGCTCTGTTCCGCATTATTTTTCCCGGATGCATTCTCCTGCTCGTTTTGAGAATGTTTTATCAGTTGAGCTTTCGGTTTCTTGTTTTTGTCAGTTTCTCCCTCGGGAAACTGCGTTGGGTGTTCCGCCATAAATCCTTCTCTTAATCCTCCTCTTCGTACTCAAAACTCAAACCGATTCCGCAGCTTGGGCACGTCGCCATGTCCACTGTTATTTTCGCGCCGCATTCAGGACATTCATATTCTTCAGCTTCGGCGCCTTCCTCGGTTTTTTCTTCCTGCTCTTCTTCGTATTCTTCATCTTCTTCGTCTTCTTCGACAATTTCAATATTTTCTTCGATAACTTTGCGAAGCTCGTCAAGTTCATCAGCGGTAAGTCCCTTTGATTCTAGTTCTTCCTGACTTAACGCGATGAAATCTTCGATTAGGTCAACGCCGTTGTCAAGCAATATTTGCGCGACTCTTGAATCCACATTCGGAAGTTCGCTGATACGCGAAATTTCGTCATCGTAGGAATCCGAATCGCCGAACAGCTCTGAAACCGCCCTGCGCGATTCAGCCGCAATATCCATTTCCGCGAACTGCGATTCTGTTTTAACGTCGATGATCCAGTCTGAAAGCTTGTTCGCAAGACGGACATTAAGCCCCTGTTTTCCGATTGCAAGAGACAGCATCGAATCGCTGACAACCGCAAGCGCCTGTTTTTTTGCTTCGTCAAGAATGATTACATCGCGCACTTCCGCAGGCGACAGCGCGTTTTTAATAAAGCGCCGCGGATCTGGATCATACTTTAATATATCAATTTTTTCACCTTCAAGCTCTTTAATTACAGCCTGAATTCTAACGCCTTTAAGCCCGACACACGCGCCTACAGGATCGACATCTTCACGGTTTGAATAAACCGCGAGTTTTGTGCGAAAACCAGGCTCTCGCATAATCTTGTGTATTTCTACCGTCTTGTCGTAAATTTCAGGAACCTCTAGCTCAAAAATCGCGCGCACAAACTGAGTATGAGTTCTGGAAAGAACAATCTGAAGACCGTTATTATCTTTTTTTACTTCGTAGATAAGCGCTTTAATTCTGTCGTTGACATGGTAGATTTCCCTCGGCGACTGGTATTTTTTAGGAAGGATGCCTTCCATCTTGCCTATGTCGACATAAATTGTGCCGTTGCGTTCACGTTGATAATAGCCGATAATTATTTCGCCTTCCTTGTCCTTGAACTCTGAATAAAGCGAATCTTTTTGTATTTCTCTGATTGTCTGATGGGTTGTCTGCTTTGCGCTCTGAACCGCAATGCGGTCAAACTGTTTGGGATCGATTTCCACAAGTATTTCATCGCCAACATCAGCGTCTGTGTTTAATTCTCTCGCTTCGTTAAGATCGATTTCCGTTACGGGATCATAAACGCCGTCCTGCTCTACGACTCTTTTCTTTGCAAAGAGCGATACCTCAAGATTGTCCTCATCAAACTGTACCACCGCGTTTTCGGCGTTTTTGCCGAAACGGTGTTTATAAGCTGCTATTAATGTATCCTCAATCGTCCGCAGTATCAAATCTTCAGGTATACCGCGATCCTGATTTAATTGGCGAATTGCCTGTGACATATCCGTTGCCAACTTATACCTCCTGTGAAGGATCTAGCTTGGCTTTCGCTATAACATCAAACGAAAGCTCTACAATCTCTCCATTTTTACTAATTATAATTCCTTTTTCACCGGCGGATTTTAAAATCCCTGCCGTCCATTCGGTTATATCAGTACGGTAACACCGCACTCCCCTGCCTAAAAAATGGGCGAATTCGCTTTTTTCTCTGATCAGACGGTCTGTTCCAGGAGACGACACTTCCAGATAGACATTCTGCCCAAAGGTAAGTTCAAGGCGCGGCATAATCGCGCGGTGGGCTTTTGAACAATCGTCAGTTCCAATCGACTTGCCGTTGTAAATCACGGCTTTGATCTGAACAGAACCCCTGTGCCTGGAAACGGATAGTTCGATAAGGCTGTAACCAAGTCCTTTTAAAACCGCTTGAACAGACTCTCTAACGGACAGTACATCCGCATCCGCGTCTTTTTCAGCCTTTAGCACGCCCCTCCCCCTGAACTACAAAAAAAAGGGTCTCCTTCGAGCCCTTTTTTAATGAAAAACTATACTATATTTAAAATACAGTTTTTATCAGACTTTGTCAATAGAATAAGTATTTTTTCTTATATAAAGTGCACTTCTTTTGTTATGGCTGCGGCTTCGTCAAATTCGCTGTGTAAAAGACGTTCTGCGATTGCGCTAAGCTGATCCCTTATTGTTCTTGGCCATGTTCTCTGTTTCAAAATTGACAGGGCGGTTTTTGCCGATTTCTTGTCAAACGAGGCGCATGCCATTTGTATCTCCATCAGTTTTTCCTTCAGTAACGCGCTTTCGGCGCTGTCCATTGCCGCAGGCGCTTCTTCAGCCGATTCTTCTTCGTCAGGTTTTAAATTCTCGATTACTTTATTTAATTCTCCAAGGAAGGAAGGAAGCGACGATAAGATCAAACTGACGTTTTGATCGCGCCCCGCCTGCTCCAGTTCCGATGCTTTGTTTGAAAGTTCGCTCTCCCCCACGTTCGCAAGAGCGCTTTTCATCGCGTGGACGTTTATTATAAACGCGGGAATATCGTCGCCTCTTCTGCAGTTGTTCTGGCAGATAGCGTCCAGAGTGGCGACCGCTTTTTTCGCGTCACGGACAAAGAATTCAGCGAGCTGGGGATCTATGGCGATATTGTGTCCGCCCGCCGCGTACAGACTGTTCTTCTGTCTGCGCGCTTCATCCAGCACTTCCTGAGTTTGTTTATCGCGGATCATTCTGTTAAGAACGGCGTTTAATTGGCGGATGTCTATCGGTTTGGAAATAAAATCGTCAAAACCGTTGCTGATAAACATTTCAGCCTGCCCCGCAAGCGCGTTTGCGGTTAACGCGACGATTGGTTTACTGTATCCGAGAGAGCGTATAAGTTTTGTAGCTTCAATGCCGTCCATCCTCGGCATCATATGATCCATAAAAATAATGTCGTAAACGGCTCCGTCTCTTATTTTGTCAACTGCTTCAAAGCCGCTTAAAGCTGTATCGATTGATATGCCGTAGGGAGCCATAAGGCCGCGCGCGACATACAGATTTGTTTCAACATCGTCAATTACAAGAACTCTGCCGTAGGGCATAAATTCCTGCGATATTTGCGCGTTCCTCATTTTAATTGTATTTTTTAAATTGAGTTTCATCAGATTATCGGCAAGCTCTTTACCGATAGGCTCCTTGCTGGCGCATCCCTGAGGCAGACGAACCGTAAAAGTCGACCCCATTCCCGGAGTGCTTTCTACAAAAATATCACCTTTCATCAACTGTATTAAATTGCGCGTAATATTCATGCCAAGACCGGTGCCTTCCGTTTTTCGGTTGGCTTCCATGTTAAACCTGCTGAACTTGTCGCCGAGTTTTCTTACCTGTTCCGCTGTCATTCCCTGACCCGTATCGCTTACGCGGAAAATCAGATTGATGGTTTCATCTCCTTCTAACGGCTCGCAAGACATCGTTAATTCAATTCGTCCTTCCTGAGTATATTTAAACGCGTTGGAAAGAAGATTGTTAAGTATCTGTTTGATTCTTAATTCGTCGCCGAACAGGTTGGAAGGAACTTTTTCGTCAACTATCAATTTAAAGTCTATCGGCTTACTGTCGTAACGTAGGATATTTAATTTAACTGTATCGTGTATAAGGCTTGCAATGTCGTACGACGCGACTGAAAGTTCAAGTTTACCAGCCTCAATTTTTGATAAATCCAGTATATCATTTATAATGCCGAGCAAAAGATCGCCTGAATTGTAAATCCTTTCCAGAGCTTCCCTTGTCGTAAGCGGAAGGGTATTATCCTGAAGTTGAATTTCCGTGATGCCGAGAATCGCGTTCATCGGAGTGCGTATTTCATGGCTCATCTTCGCGAGGAAGTCGCTCTTTGCCTTGCTGCTCTCCTCCGCGATTTCCGCTCTGCGCATCTCGGCTATCATTGTTTTTAATTCTCTTAAGTCCCTGATAAAACCGGCGACTGCGTATTCACCCCTGAACTTAACGCGCACAAAGGTTACTTCTGTCGGAATCTGCTCGCCGTCGCGCTTCTGATGCACCCATTCAAAACGGCAGTACCCTTCTTCGTACGCCTCGTCGATATATTTATTAACCTTTTCTTTGGAAATATCGCCCGACGGCTGGTATTCCGGGAAATAATCAAAAACCTCGTTAATAAATTCGTGTTTGCCTTTCAATCCGAAGAGCCTTACAATCTCGTTGTTACATTCGATTATTTTTGAGTGTTTGTCGATCATGAAACTGCTCAGAGGCGTCGCGTCGAATAGAACCTGCGTACATTCGTCGGCTTCGCGCATTTTCGCCATCATTGTCTTGATTTCGCGTAAATCGCGCGTATATCCGCAGATAATAATTTCTTTCCGGTAAATTACTCTTACAAATGTCACTTCGCAGGGAATCAACTCGCCGTTTAATTTCCTGTGCATCCACTCAACGCGGGAATAGCCTTCGTTATACGCTTTTTTAATGACCTCTAACGCCTTTTCATTGGACAGCCTTCCGTCAGGCTGATACTCGGGAGAAAGTTCCGAATAGCTTGCAAGATATTCCTTCTTGTTTGTAAACCCGAATAATTTTAAGGTTTCTTTATTGCAATCGATTATCTGTAATTCATTATCCCAAAAATTCGCGCAAAGCGGAGTTGCGTCCAGCATTATCTGAGTCCGCTCTTCCGCCTTGTTTTTAGCAAAAACCATTCTTAACAAAATAAGGCTTAACGCGACTGCGAAAATAGAACCAAGCACGATCAGCATAATACCGATCTTGTTAACGCTTTCATAATAACTTTGCGAATCGGCTATTATCATCATCATCCAGCCGTTTTTAAGCGACCTTAAAAAAACAACGGAAGGTTTTCCTGTATAATCGGTTACCTTATACTCGGATATCTCGTTTCCAAGAGAATATTCCCTTTGTATAAAATTATCGCGGTTAAATATTCTGTTTATATGCCTGCCCGAATACATCGGATGCGGATGCGTAAGCGAATTAAAATCCTTGTCCAAAAGAATTCCGTAACTGTCTTTTGACTCGAAAGTAATGTACGTGTGCATCGCGTAATCCCAAATACGGTTCAGTGTAATGTCCATACATATAACGGCGAGCAGTTTACCTGTATCATTATAAATCGCGCGCGAAAACGTCATTGTAGACGCTCCGTACGCCATACTGAAATACGGAGAGGTCTGCCCCATTTTTCCGCCCGCTTCAATCGCCGACTTGTACCAGGGTCTGTCTACAGGCGAATAATTTTCAGGCGGCATCCAGCCTGTGCCGCTTATCATTGTGTTGTTGAATACCGGAAAATATCCGTAAATGCCGCGTATATATGTTTCAAGCCTTTCATCCGAGGTTATAAACTGCGAAGTATGATAAATATAATTTGTCACCTCAGCGAGAGAAGCGTCAAGTAAAATATTACTGCGGATATTTTCCGCAATTACATTTAAAGTTGTTTCCGGTTCCTGTAAATCTGATTCGATATATGTTTGAACATTGGATATCGCATTGTTAACATTTTTTATTAAATGCTTTCGTTCTATTTCGCTCATAAATCTGTAGCTGAAAAACACCATTAACGCAAACGCCAAAAAAACAACAAGCACCTGCGCGTGTGATAATATTGCCAGCAGTTTTTTTATAAACGATCGCACTTATAAACCTTCCCTCACTGCGCTAATAATTTCTTTTACATCACAGAAAAGACTGACGATTGCAGGATCGAAATGGGTTCCCGAATTCTGAACAATGATATTTAACGCTTCTTCTTCCGCAAACGCCTTTTTATACGGGCGCTCCGAAACAAGCGCGTCATATACGTCAACAATCGCCATTATCCGTCCTTGCAGGGGAATCTCGGTTCCCTTAAGACCGCGCGGGTAGCCCTTGCCGTCCCATCTTTCATGGTGGGTGCCGGCAAACAATTTCGCGTTACGCAGGAAGTCGCCTTCCCCGGTACGTGAAATAATTTCGTCGATAATACGCTCACCTTCTTCGGCGTGGCTCTTCATAATTTCGTATTCGGTATCCGTCAATTTTCCCGGCTTGTTTACGATAACGTCCGTAATGGAGATCTTTCCAAGGTCATGCATTCTCGCCGAGGATATCATTTTTTCAACATCCCACGAATTAATTTCATCGGCGTAAACTCCGCGTTCTTTCATCTGCTCGATTAGAATCCTGATTAAAACGGAAGTGCGCTCAATGTGTCCGCCCGTCCCCTTATCGCGGTTTTCAACCATGTCGGCGAGAACCGACACAATACTGTTTTGCAGTCTGTGAAGCTGCGCGGTTCTCTCGCGTATTATATCGTCGATATTTAAGTGGGTTTTTATCCTGTTTAAAAGAACGGGTGCGGAAAACGGTTTTGTGATAAAATCCACCGCTCCAAGTTCTAGACCTCTGGCTTCGACATCCGAGTCGTTCCTTCCTGTCAGGAAAATTGCGGGAATCTCAAACCATTTGTTTTCGGATTTAAGACGTTTTAATGCCTCAAAACCGTCCATTACCGGCATTTCAATGTCTAAAAGAATAAGGTCGGGAATCACTTTTTCGAGCAGATCAAACATTTTTGACGCTGAGGGCATTGTCATAACACGGTAGTGGTCTTCCAACACCGCCTCGGCCATAGATAAATTAGTATCGCTATCGTCAACAACAAATATAGTTTTCAAGCCGTTTTGCGCTCCTTATATTGCGGTTTTTAAGCGGTTAAATTTCGTGGATTATTAAAATACTATCCTATTTCAAATTTAACCTAATACCAGGAAAACTTCAAGGAAAATCGATGTTTTTGAAAGATTTTAACAAAAAAACGACAGTCAGATTAAAAAATCTGATGTTTTGCGTAAGAAAAATTGACCGTTTATGGCTTTTTTATAGAAAGTATGTTAAAACTGTATCATGCCTATAAAAATACCTAAAGAATTACCTGCTTATGACACCTTATCTAATGAGCATGTCTTTGTAATAACCGATGATCGCGCGGAATCTCAGGATATAAGGCCGTTAAGAGTGGGAATTATTAACCTTATGCCGACCACAATAGACACAGAAATCCAGCTTTTAAGGCTTTTGGGAAACAGTCCGCTTCAGGTTGATATTACCTTTTTAAATATGGGCAGCCATACATCAAAAAACGCGCCTCCGGGACATCTGGAAAAATTTTATATAAGCTCACAGGAAATTGTCGCAATGAAGGCGCGCTTTGACGGGCTTATTATAACCGGAGCCCCTGTCGAGACCATCAAATTTGAAGAAGTTGATTACTGGAACGAGCTTGCGCAGCTAATGGATTATTCCGAGAGTAATGTCTTTTCGTGCCTGCATATTTGCTGGGGAGCGCAAGCGGGGCTTTACCGCAGATACCGCATACCCAAACACCTTCTGGATAAAAAATTATTCGGCGTTTATCCTCATACATTGAACAGGCATCATGTTTTATTCAGAGGATTTGACGATGAATTTCTCGCTCCGCAATCAAGGCATACAGCGAGCGACAGAAACGCAATCGCTTCGGAAAAGCGCCTTACAATCCAGTCGGAAACTCAGGAAACAGGCGTTTTTATCGCCACCGCCCGGGAAGGAAGAGAAATTTATGTGACAGGGCATTTGGAATACGATCCTCTCACACTGGATAAGGAATACCGCCGCGATGTCGCGAAAAATCTTCCCATCGAAATACCAATAAATTATTATCCCGGCGATGATCCGTCTAAAAAACCGATTGTCCGCTGGCGCGCCCATGCAAATTTATTCTTTGACAACTGGCTTAATTTTGTTTATCAGGAAACGCCGTTTAATCTTGATAATTTAAAATAATTTTATATTATTTATTTTCCCGCTTTTCCAATTTTTGTTTTGCTTTAAATAATGTCATGCTGACCCTGGAAAGGATACTCACTTCGTTGTCGCCCGATGTTTCAATTGACAGGAAATTCAAGTTGGGATACATCGCTATAATTTTGCTTTGAACGCCGTCTGAAACCCCGCTTGAGGGCATACAGCCGAACGGTTTAACAGAAATAAATCCGTCAATTTTATCCTGATAATAAATGGCTTCTGCTATTTCCAGATTTCCTTCGCCGCCGAAAATTGAAGTGTGGTAGTGATCGTGTCCCAGTTTTGACAATTTATCCAAATCGTGAAGCATGCCTCTGCCTCCGAATTGTTTTTGATTAAAACAGCTATTTAGAAAATTATAAATTACTTTTACTGCGTTATACGAAATTTTTTGCCTTCTTATATAACTTCTGCAGTACCTTGCTCTTTTATCATCGCTTGCGTATTTTAAATGCTCATAATACCTGTAATTCTTGCTCCAGCCTTCATAAATTCCCCTCTGGGTGAACATTCCGGGAATTACCTCACAGCCTTCGTCCGCGATAAATCTGCGCAAATTATAATTCGCGTCCCCGTGCGCCATATTCGCGAATATTTCGCCTGTAACAAAGATGAGCGGTACTTTTTTATCTATCTTCTCTATCTTTGCGATTTTTTTTCCGGCTTTACGTAACGCGATCGGAAGTTTTAACAGATATAAATGGCTCTTAAACGCTTTAAGAATATCGTTCCTGCATTCATCGATAACTTTCATGGCGGATTCTTTATCTTTAGCGTACGGGCGGATCGCGCACTCCGCGATATGTATAAAATCCGCTAAAACAAAACTTATGGCAAAATGAATTTTAAAATACGGCGAATACTTAAACGCGGAATCTTTCGGCATCGGCGGATCCTGAACAACATCCGAATTAAAAATTAAAAATCTTAAATCTTTAAAACCCATCGCGTTTGCGACTTTCATGTACTCTTTTGGGTACATTCCGTACCTGCAAGGCCCGCATTGACCGCCGCCGCAGATAATAATATATTTTTCTACAATTTCTTCTTTGGTTAGACCTTCTTCTTTTTCAATTCTTAAAAGCTCTTTAACAAACGACCCAAGCGTAAAATAAACGGGATTACACTGCATTCGTGTTCCGTACTCTCTTCCAAGCAGAAAATCGTCCTTTGTGTGATTCCCTAAGTCCCGGTACTTGTAACCCGTCCTGTGAAAATACGCCTGCAGAAAAAACGATTTATTTTCCTCAAACATATTAAATAAAATGGTCGCCTTCTTCTTGTCTTTCTTATGCCAAACAGGACTTATAAAACCGTCCCATTGATCATTTCTGATATATTTCGGCGGATTTATATTTTTCATTTTTGCCCTCTTAAATTTTCTTTCTCGTATTCTTTTAAAAAATAATCCGCCGTTTCAATTCGTATTTTAAAAGTCGAGCTAGGTTTGTTTTGATCGATATCGTGAAAAATAAAATGAGGAGTTCCCGATGTATCCAGAATTTGATCAACATAGTTGTAAGTCGGAGCGTCATGTCCGCATTTAAAGGAAGAAAGGTCAACAGCCGCCAGATTCGGATGCCGCGCCGCTATTTTTGCCGCCCATACTTTTTGATTTGTATTGCGGTTAAAATTGCGTATCCAGACATCCGTAATATTTTTACTTTTACTGTCGTCGTTAAATAAATGCGATAAAAATTCGGGATCTGTCGGAATGGATTCTATTGTAAAAACAGGATAGCCGCATTTTCTGAATTCTTCCGGGATTTTATGATTTAACCCGAAATCATGATGATACGGATGGCTTATAAGTAACACACCGACACGGTTTTCTTCGATTAAATTATTCATCGCGCTTACAAACATTTCCCGCTGTTTATTTAAATATTTTTCAAGCGCGATAATACCGTTATTAAACGCCCATGCGTTTTCGTCGCGGGTAATCTGCAGTTTATCCTTAAAATACTCAAACATTTTATCGCAGGCTTCTACATATCTGTCCATATTCAGCGAAGGATCAAAATATTCAATATTTTTTTCTTTAAAAATATTTTTATCTTTTGAAAAAACAGCTTTGGTAACTTCCGGCGTTCCCATCTGAATTACGCAGGCTGTATTTCCAAGCGTACTTTGCACGTCTGAAACAAGATTTGTAATAATCGGGAAAAATATCGCGTTCACACCCGGCGTATTCAACAGTTGCCAGATATGCGCCGGAGCGACTTTGGCAGGAAAACAAGGGTCAATCGCCCCCCATTTATTTCCGTTTTCCCACAATTTCTGATTGGTAAAATCCGAAAAAACCGTTTTAATTCCAAGCGTTTCAAAATACGCGGTGAATAACGGAGTAAAATAAAACATATTAAGAAGTTTTGGAATCGCCACGGTATAACCGCTTCTGTCTTTGCCGCTTCTCTGGAACGGCATCTTCCATTCTTTTTTAGGCACAATTCGTTTTGAAAATTCAGGATAAAATTCATTTCTGTCAACTTTTGCGCCGTGTTCGGGGAGTTCTTTAAATTCATAATGCGAAAAAACATCATGGGCGGCAACCGCTGTAATGTCTGGATTTTTAGCATATATTTCTTTAAGTTTCTGTTGTTTTTCTTTTATAATATCGCTGTCCAAAGAAGAGCCCAGTTCGCATCCGTAGCCGGAAATAAACATCGTTTTCTGCCTGCTGTTTTCTATCTCGATAAAAGTTCTTTTACAATGGTTATCGCATTTTTTACAAATTGTAGAATCGTCGTTATTCGCGGTAAATTGAATATTGGCGGCTTCATTAATTCCAATAAAAGAACTCCCGTCTTTTATATTTTTTCTTGCTTCCAGCGCGGCGCCTACAGCTCCCGCGATTCCCGCGTACTTGTGAACATGAATCTCGGCGTTATCAACTTTTCTTTTAATAAAATCGATCTGCGCTTTAACAGCCGCCAGATTTTTCTGCGTGCCTCCCTGAAGCACGTATTTTTTTCCGAACTTGGCTAAATTGCTTTCCTGCACCACGAAATTCCAGATGTTAAGGGGAAGAACCTGCGCAAGACCGCACATCATTTCTTCTTTCTTCCAATTCGCCTGCTGGAAATTCACCCTGTCTTGTTCCATAAAAACAGCGCAGCCGTAATTAAACTTTGGCGCGACTCTCGCTTTAAACGCGTAATGCGCGTATTCTTCCAGAGGTACGTTAAACTGATTCGCCATTGAATGTAAAAAATATCCGTTTCCAGCAGAGCACTGAGTATTCAGCCTGAAATCCACAACGCGTTTATTTTTAATAAACATTACTTTTATATCCTGTCCGCCCACATCGCAAATCACGTCAACATCGCCGTAAATTTCAACAGCGGCGCGGTAATGCGCTATTGTTTCAACAAGAGAAAGATCGGTATTTAACGCTGTTTTTATAATATGCGAAGCGTACCCTGTCGTCGCGGCTCCTAAAATCTTTACTTGCGCGTTATTTTCATTCTGCCAGTCCGCGATTTTTTTAAACAAGGCTTTTACGTCTTCAAGCGGGTTCCCGTTTGAAAGCACATAGTCGGAATAAATTAAATCGCCGTTTTTGTCTATAACCGCCGTCTTAGTGCTTGTCGAGCCGCCGTCGATTCCGATATACGCTTCGATATTTTCATTTTTTATATTTCGGTTATTCAATTTAGGTACAGAATACAGCTTTTTAAATTCTTCAAGTTCTTCTTCGGTTTCTACAAGACCTTTATTGACTTCGCTGTTAAATTTTCTGTTTCTGTCCGCAATTTTTTCGTACCAGTCTTTTTCAACATTTGAAATATGCAGACTCTGATTCTCGCGGGCGAACAGTACCGCGCCTATCGCCGCGAAATACTGCGAATCGTTTGGAAGAAAAATGGCTTTTTGTAAATCTTTTTCGGACGGCGAAAAACCGTGTATTTTCCATGTTTCAGCGATATGCTCCCGCCATAATTCGCGCAGAACCGGAATGTATGTATTCGGACCTCCAAGAAGCAAAACCTTATCCGCTAAAACATTTCCGTGGACAAGCACTTCGATATTCTGCTTTACAATCGCGGAACAAAGAGAGATAAATATTTCTTCTCTTGATATACCCGCTTTTAAAAGCCCGACAACATCGGTTTCGGCGAAAACTCCGCATTTCGCGGCGATATGGTGAATTTGTTTTTTTTCAAGGGTGATTTCCGCGACATCCTGCTGAGAAATCCCGATTTTATTGATTATTTTGTCAATTGTAGAACCTGTCCCGCCTGCGCATTTGTCGTTCATGTATGTCACAGTATGGCGGTTGTCTTTATCACCCTTCCACAGAATTACTTTAGCATCCTGCCCCCCCAACTCTATAACTGAATTCGTCTGAGGTATAAACGTTTCCACGGCGAGAGTTAACGCGTTCACTTCCTGAATAAATGGCGCGTCTAAAACATCTTTTAATGAGCGTGAACCGCTTCCCGTTATAGCGATTCGAAGCCTGAAATCGGGAAATTTATCGTTTATATGAGAAATAAATTCCCTTACGCAGTCTCTTTGATGCCCGTTATGTCTGCGGTAGTCTTTCCAAAGAATATTATTTTCATTATCCAGTAAAACGCATTTTACAGTCATTGAGCCGACATCAAGACCGCAATCTACTATATTTTTAAAGTTTTCCGTTATTTCAGCCATGTTACACTCTCGTCCAATCATACCAGAAACTGGCGGAATAGTACAATAACTGTATTTCATGTTATAATTTGACAGGAGCGTATATGATTTACAGGGAATACGGTAAAACAGGCGAAAAAGTATCTCTTTTGGGTTTTGGTGGGATGAGGTTCAAAAATGTTGACGACCACGATGAATGTGTCCGCCTGATGCTGGCGGCGGCAAAGGGCGGTATTAATTATTTTGACACGGCTCCCGGTTATTTTGAGACAAGAAGCGAAACTGTTTTTGGAAAAGCGTTCGCGGAAATGAGAAAACAAGGGCTTCCCTACTTTTGCGCTACAAAAACATTTGAAAGCACGGAAAGCGGTATACGAAATGAAATTGAAGTACAGCTTAAGCGCCTTGATATAAACTGCATAGATTTTTACCATATCTGGTGCATTACCGATTTAAAAAATTGGGTAAACAGAAAAAAAGACGGCATTCTTAACACCTTCAGAAAATTGAAAGAAGAAGGTTTGATCCGCCATATCTGCATATCAAGCCATCTTATCAAAAATGAGATAAAAGAATTATTATTGGAAGATATTTTTGAAGGCGTGTTGTTCGGCTATTCCGCCTATAATTTTAAAACAAGACAACAGGCGTTTGACGCGATCAAGGAAAAACAATTAGGCGCTGTTGTTATGAATCCTCTCGGCGGCGGCGTTATCCCTCAAAACCCTGAACTTTTCAAGTTCATTCAAAGAGAAGGCGAAACTATTACGCAGGCCGCCCTTCGCGTGCTGTGGGATCATCCCAGAATAACAAGCACTCTTGTCGGCTTTGACACGATGGAACATTTAGAAGAAGCTCTTGGCGCGTTTGACGGTTACAAGAGCCGCGCGCCTTTTGAACTTGAAGCTGTTAAAGCTAATGTTTCGGCTTCGTTCGAAGGCATCTGCACCGGCTGCGCTTACTGCGACGGCTGTCCTTCCGATGTTCCGATCCCCTACTACATGGACGCCTATAACCAGAAAATTCTAAGACCGGATGACAAAGACCCGATCGGCGAAAGATTAAAATGGCACTGGAATCTTGATCGCGCTGGCGCCTCAAAATGCACCGCATGCGGCATATGCGAAACCGCATGCACTCAGCACATTGATATTATTAACCGTTTAAAAGAAATAGCGGGTTAGTATTTTTATTTGTTAAGCAGTAAAGAGATTAATTTATCTTCGTCATCCAAAGCCAGCAGCGAGCGTAATTTTGAAAGACTTTGTAAAAAACTGTAGCTTGCTCTGCTTAAGCTGTTCCTGCTGTTAATAAAAAGAGTTGTTGAATCGTTTAAATCCGCCACAGACGCAAGCGAAAGACGGTAACGTTCCATTGTAAATTCAAAAAGTTTTTCCGTGTGTTCAAGAGAACGCCGCGAAGAGAGAACGGAACCGGCTTGCGCGTACGCTGTCACAAGAGCGTTCTGTAAATCCAAATCCACAGACTTATATGAATTTAAATAATCAATGTTCGCCGAATCAAGAGCGATCCTGTTTTTTTCCATGCGGTTCTTCATAACCCAAAAATCTACAGGTATAGTTCCCCTTAAAGACACGCCGCCGCTTCCCGGGAACGTTAATTTATCAGGCGCCGAAAAATTTATACCGCCTGAAAATATTTCCGCCGTTATTGTCGGAACATAATCGAGCTTTGTACTTTTATAATTTTTTTCCGCTCTTTTGTTATTTAATTCCGCTTTTGCCAGCGTCAGATTTGAAGCTTCCAGCCTTGCTCTCAGATTCTCCAATAAGATATCCGCGTCTTCATCTGAAATACCCGCAAAATACAATAAAAGATCATCATATTCGTTAAAATTTATTTTTTCGAATTCTACAGCTTCTGTAATACCCGTAAGATTTTTGAATCTTGTAATATTTAAAGCATGGTTGCGCCGCGATTGATAAAAAGAATTTTCCCGCGATTCCTTGTCGGCAAGCGCCTTTAAATAGTCCCCCTGATTGATCATTCCGCTAGTCCTTCGTATCTCTGCGATTTCCAATCCTAAACTTGCCGCCTGAAGCGTAGATTCTTCGGCTTCCAGCGAGGCGGCGGATTCCAGCACCGCGTAATAAGCGTTATCAATCGAATCCAGCACATTGTAATATTCCGTTTGCGCGTCCAGTTTTACGCTCTCTGTAGAAATCGCGGCTATTGCTTTTTCTATAAAACTTTTTCCGCCGCGAAAAACTATCTGCGATATGGACAGATTTAACCCTGTTGAAAAATTTTGAACCGGATTTGAAAAAGCCAAATCTCTGAGATAATACGAAGAAGCGCTATAGTTGGCGGAAACCTGCGGAAGCATTGAATAAAGATGGTTCTTTTCGTCCAATACACTGCTTCTTATGGCAAGCTCGTAACGCGCAAGAGATCGCGAGTTGGCAAGCGCCAGTTCTCTCGCCTGCTCCAGATTGATAGTCTGCGCTGATAAGCAAATACACAAAAAAAAGAAATTTACCGCTAACAAAATAACCTTTTTCATTCGTACCTCAGCGCGTCTATTGGATAAAGTTTAGCGGCTTTTAACGCCGGGTAATAGCCGAAAATCACCCCGACTAACGCCGCAAAAAGCGTCGCGATCATAATGATCAGCGGATTTATTACCGTGAAAGCGCCAATCATCGCAAGAATCCTGCACACAAGAAAAGCAAGTCCGATTCCAAGCACTCCGCCCATCATGGAAAGAATTACAGATTCAGTTAAAAACTGAAGGAGTATGTCCCTCTTGCGTCCTCCGACAGCCATTCTTATTCCGATCTCCCGCGTGCGCTCTGTAACAGAGACCAGCATAATGTTCATAATACCGATACCGCCGACAAGAAGCGACACACCCGCGATTGCGGCAAGCAATGCGGTTAAAGTCTTTGACGCGGCGGACGCCATATCAATTAAATCCGATTGATTCATTATCTCAAAATCGGAAGGGGCTCCTTCAGGCAGTTTTCGCGATTCGCGCAGGATAAGGTCTGTCTCTTTTTGCGCCGCTTCCATGTATTCCTTGTCTATCACGCTCATCACAATCATGTTAATATTGCGCGAATTGCCGAGGCGGGTCATTGCGGTATCAAGCGGAATCATGACAATATCATCCTGATCAATTCCAAAATTGCCGCCTTTGCTCTGCAAAAGACCGATTACAAGAAAATAGTTGGTTCCGATTCTTATTTGCCCGCCGATCGCGCTTGAATCGTCTCCGAAAAGATCTTTCGCCGTAGTCCTGCCCAGAACCGCTACCCTGCTTCTAAGAAGCAAATCCTCTTCTTCAAAGAAATATCCGTCGTCTGTTTTCCAGTTCCTCGCAATTAAAAAATCCGGTTCCACTCCTTGAATCGAAACCTGTGAATTTCCCTCAGGACCTGTAATATTAAAACTTGTGTTCACAACGCCTGAAACGGCGGAAGCAAAAGTTGATTCGTCTCTTATTTTTTGTATATCTTTCTTTGTAAAAGCGCTTGGGCGCATAATAGTCTGCTGTCCCGAGCGGCTGACAGTTCTACGCGGCATAATCTGCAAAAGATTCGTTCCCATCGCGGTAATCTGGCTTTCAATCTCTTTCTGCGATCCTTCTCCCAAAGCTACCATAATGATAACAGATCCAACTCCGATAATGACACCTAACGAAGTAAGCAGGCTTCGCATCCTGTTGCGAAGTATGGAGCGGATACAGGTATGTAAAAGCTGAAGTATATTCATGCATTCTCCGCAAGCAATGCGTGATCTTTTTTCCAGGCGGAAAGATCTTCTGATGCGCTGCGTCTTTTTCCAACATTCACATCAGAAACCAATTCTCCGTCTCGCAAAGTAATAATCCTTTTTGTGTACACGGCAAGCTCAGGTTCGTGGGTAACCATGATGATTGTTTTTCCGCGATCATTGAGCTGTTGAAAAAGACCCATAATTTCAAGGGTCATGCCTGTATCAAGATTTCCTGTCGGTTCGTCTGCAAGAATGAAAGCGGGATCATTAACCATGGCGCGCGCAATCGCGACCCTCTGCTGCTGTCCGCCTGAAAGCTGTGACGGAAAATGATCCATTCTCTTTTCAAGACCGACCTCGCTTAAAACTGCGACGGCTTTTTCTTTTCGCGCTGCTGTTTCATTCTTAAAAAAACGGCGTTTTTCGCCTTTTTCCTTCTGCCGATAAAAAAGCGGGAGTTCCACATTCTCAAGCGCTGTTGTGCGCGCAAGCAGATTAAATGATTGAAACACAAAGCCGATTTTTCTGTTTCTGATAAAAGCGAATGTGTCCGAATTGGAAGACGATGTTTCGATCCCGTCCAGCGTATAGGTGCCGCCCGACGGTTTATCCAGACAGCCGAGAATATTCATCAGTGTCGATTTGCCTGAACCGGAAGGACCCATAACTGAAACAAATTCTCCCGCTTCCGCAAAAAAATCCACACCGCGCAGAGCGCGTACAACTACGCTTTCTTCGCCTTTTTTTCCTTCCATGCGGTACTCTCTTTTAATTCCCCGCATTTCAATAACCGGCACTTAAAGCCTCTCCCTGTGTATAACCTGCATGTCTTCCAAAGCAGGCGGATTTTCCGATCTGCCGGAAATTATTAATTCTGTAGAAGAGCCGTCGCTTATGCCTGTCCTAACCTGTATAACGTCAAGTTTTCCGTCTGTGTTTATGAACCAAAGAGTGCGCCAAACCGGAGCCTGCTGCGCCGCGCTTCCTCCTTGTCCTCCTCTGGAAGAAAACTGCCTGGCGCCGCCCATCGTTCTGATATTCGTCTGCGGCATCATCAGGCTGTTAAGTCCCTGTCCGTTTTGTTTTTGCTGTGAAGACTGATTTTTCTGCGCCGCTCTCGCTTCGATTGCCGCCTGTCTTTGATCCGGCTCCATATTTTCAAGGCTTGCGTTAAAAACCATGTCGGAAATTTGTTCCGCGCTAAGGCTTGTCGGCTGGTATCGAAGCGCGGCATTTGACACCAATAAAATATTAACGCTTCGTTCGACGATAAAATCGACAGCGCATGTCATACCCGGCAATAAGGAACCGTCCAGATTTTCCACATTAATTATTACCGTGTAGGAAACAACATTGCTCGAAATTACAGGAACCATCCTTAACGTTTCTACAATGCCGGAAAATCTGCGTCCCGGAAGGCTTTCCAGGGTAAAACGAACTTCCTGCCCCTTGTGAATAGAAGCAACATCGAGTTCCCCTATCATCGCTTCTATCTGCATTTCACGTAAATTTTCGGCGATGGTAAAAATGCTTGACGAATTGCTGTTGGAAGAATCTACAACCGTATCGCCGACATTAATATTGCGGTCCAGTACAATACCGTCAATCGGAGAAGTAATATACGCATACTGGTTTATTTCAGTTTCTTTTACTCTTAAATTAGCTTCCGCGACCGCCAGATCCGCTCTTAAATTTTCAAGCGAATTCCTGCTTGTTCTAAGCTCATATTCAGAGATTAAATCCCTTTGCGCAAGCTCTTCCTGAGTGCGGTAGCCGATGAGCTGAAGCTCGTAATTAGCGCGCGCTTTTTGAACTGACGCCTGCTGTTGATCCCTCTGCAGGCGCAGCATATCAGTATTGAGCTGGGCGAGAACATCGCCTCTTTTAACGTTTTGGTTATAATCAACGAATACTGTTTCAACTTTTCCGCTCATGCGCGGCAAAACCTTTACGGCAGATACAGGATTAATAGTACCGCTTGAAGATACAGTACGTTCGATTGTGCCGCGGCGCACTGTTGTAAATTCATACGAAACCTGTCCGTTTTTTTTGGAGGAGCAGCCAATGAGCAGAGTAATTAATAAGCAATATAATATAATTTGTTTTTTCATTATTTTATTAAGTAATTACCTCTTTATAATTAAACAATTTATTATGAAAAAGGTTAAGCCCATTGAATTAGCTTGTTTTTTATGATAGATTAATTTGTGAGGTGTATATGAAAAACCGGATAAAAACAAGAAAAAATCAAAGAACAGCAAATCAAATTTTAATCTTTTTGGGATTTTTTATATTGGCAGGCTCCCTTTTTGCGCAGCCGCCCCTTCCGCTTCAAGGAGCCGACGCTGTTCCCGATCTTTATTCAGCCTCAATCGCGGGTCCCGGCGGCTTTATCACTTCGGACGGAGGCGCTCCGTTCAGCGCGTTAAATCCCGCGCAGGCAGGCCATGCCGACAGAATGATTTTTGATATAAGTTACCTTGCGATCCCTGCCATCCCCGCGATGGGAGGAAGGCAGTTAACAGGATATATGCAGTCCATTTCCGCAGGAGCTCTTTTCCCGACAAAAGCCGGCGTTTTCGGAGCTTCGATAAGATATATCGGCGGTTTTGAAAACGATGTTTTTAACGACGATTTCTTCCCCTTTGATCCTTCATTTTCCGGTAATATTTTCGCGTCAAAGGAAGTATACCCCGGCATGTCTCTCGGTATCGGCTTAAATTTTGGCATACCTTTCAGGGATACAGCGGAATACTGGACGCTTTCCGGTGATCTTGGCTTCAGATACAATGCCGGAAAACTCGGTTTCCTTGACAATTTTACAATCGCCGTTGTTTTTCGAAGTCTCGGAAAAAGTTATTTCCCGTCATGGCTGACTCCGATGGCGGGTATTGCGTTTGATCTTGTGCACGTTAACGGTAAAAACGGAAAAAATGATCCGTTTGTTCTAGGTATCGCCACAGACATCGGTTTCCCCGGCATCCTCTCCTTCCAGCAATTTAATTTTACGTTAAAAGCGGGATTAAAAATTATTATAGCGGAAATCGTCACTCTCTCGGCTTCATGGCCCGGAGGATCGGGGCTTAATGTTCGTGAAATGAAAAAACCGACAACAGTGTCCTTCCCCTATTTCCCTTCCATCGGACTTAGTTTTAATATTCCGCTTCCCTCGAAGGGAGGAAAAATCGCAGGCGGGCGGCTTCCTTCGGACGGTGATCTTTTAGTCAGCACGGCGTTTAAACCTTTATATGAAGGAATAACCGCAATCGGCGGCGGTGTAAGCTGGTATGCGGGCGTTGCGGATAAAAAACCTCCTGTAATTGCGCCTAACTATCCCGAGACCGCGCATTTTTCTCCGAATCATGACGGTAAAGCCGACACGCTTGAAATTCCTTTGAGCATTACGGATCAAAAATATATTGTGTCATGGGCGCTGGAAATTAAAGACGAAGATGATAAAACAGTGCGCGTAATTGAAAACAAGGAACAGCGTTTTGAACGTTTTAAATTTAAAGAATTTATTCACAGGCTTTTTACTCCCAAAAAACAAATCGATATTCCGTCTGTTATTTCATGGGACGGGCTTGCCAATTCAGGTGAATTATCCCCGGACGGAAATTATACGTTTACAATTACGGCGACGGATAATTCCGGCAACACGATTACAACAGAACCATATCACGCGGTTTTAAGAAACAGACTGCCTGAAATCACGGTTAACCCGTTAACGGAAGCACAGAGAATATTTGATCCAAAAGGGCAAGGCGGAAACAGCTCTGTAACATTTACGCCGCGCGGCTCTGTCGAGGACGCATGGGAAAGTGGCATTTACAATTCCGCAGGCGCCAGAATCCGTACATTTGAAACGCAGAAAGGCGCTCCGAGGCAAATTACATGGGACGGTAAAAATGATTCGAAGCAAAACGCGCCTGACGGTGTTTATTATTTCCGTATAGAAACAACAGCGAAAGCGCAAGTATCAGCGAGCGCCGAACTGACAAACATCATCCTTGATTCAAGAGAAGCGGGCGCGTTTATAACAAGCTCCGTTACCGCCATCGCTCCGGCGGAAAACCAGACTTCCAATCTTGTTAACTTCGCTGTCCGGCTTTTAATAAACGACGGCGTAGATAACTGGAAACTTGAATTAAAAGATCAGAAGGGCGTTGCACGCCGCGCATTCACAGGACGTTCGGCTGTTCCGCAGGTTATCGGATGGAACGGACTTACGGACGAAAGCAAAATATACGAAGATGTGTTTACGCCTGAACTTACGGTAAATTACACAAGAGGCGATGTAATTAAAGCGGTCGCTACAACCGTTTTGGTTGACGTTTCCGGTCCGGCGCTCTCGCTCGCGTACATGCCTGAATATTTCAGCCCGGACAACGACGGCGACAATGACGAACTTTTCATCAATCTTGCCGCCGCTGACGCATCTCCCATCGCCGACTGGTCAATTGAAATTCGCCCGGTAGAATCGCTTGCAACGCTGTTCAGAAAATTTGAAGGCAAGGCAAGCCCGGCGCCAAGGATTACATGGGACGGCAGAAGTGATAAGGGCGAGCTGGTTCAATCCGCTTCATTCTATCAATATACATTTAAGGCGGCGGACACGCTTGGAAATGAAAGCTCAATAACAGGAAGACTGATTACCGACGTGCTTGTTATCCGCGAAGGCGACAGGCTTAAAATACAGGTTCCGTCGATTCAGTTCAGACCTAATTTTGCAGACTTTGTCGGTTTAGAAAGAGAAGTTGTAGACAACAATAATCGCATCATCAGGCGTATCGCCGAAATTCTTAACCGTTTCCGCGATTACAAGGTGCAGGTTGAAGGCCATGCCAACCCGACAATGGCTCTGGGCGCCGCGCGCGACCGTGAAGAGCCGACGCTTAAAAGCATCAGCGAAGCGAGAGCAAAAGCTATTGTGGATATGCTTGTACGATACGGCGTAACGCGCTCAAGACTGACAGCCAACGGAGCGGGCGGTTCAAAACCGATCGCTTCTTTTGAAGACCGCGAAAACTGGTGGAAAAACAGACGTGTTGAATTTTATCTGATTAAATAGGATTGGAACACAGCAACCGCGGATTAACACGGATTTAACGGATTAGCGCTGATTAATAAAGAAAGGAAAATATAAGACCTAAAGAATAATCCGTGTTAATCAGTTTAATCCGCGCTAATCTGTGGTTCGTGTATACCAAGTCTAGCGGTTCCGGGTTAGAGATTATTCTTTACCTTTTTTCTTGGCTTTTTTTTGTTCGCGTTTTTCTTTGAGTGTTTTCTGCGGCGCTTTCTTCGTGTCCTTTTTATGCATTATATGTTCAGCCATACCATCCTCCCTAAACATTGTGATATTAAAATATTATATTATCTAATTACGCTTCTGTAAACATTTTTCTGGCTTCTTCCCTTGCCTGCGCGATGACATTCTCATAATTGCCTTTCAGGGCGTTCATATGCTGGTTATAAAAAGCGATAAATTCAGGATCCTGCATCGGATCGATGCGGACTTCCCTGCCGTACCTGCGCGACAGCTCCTCCTCCTTCTGCCTGAGTTTCGGTGCGTATTGCTGGCGGATTGCCTGTTCGTACTGAGCTGACTCTTGAAGATACTGGTTTAAAACCTGTGTTAACTGGCTGACCATAGCGCTAAACTCTTTCGATTTTATAACAGATTCTAGCCCTTTTACCGCTTTTTCAACCTTTACCGCGTCTTCCTGCGAAGAAGGTAAAGCAATTTGGGTGACAAGTATGTCAAAAACACCTTGTTTTATATACTCCCTGTCCGCGCCGGACGCTTTTTTTAACTCGCCTGTTATATCCGCTTCGCCGGACAGGTATTCGTTCGCCAGTTTTTTACCCTGCTGTCTTGCTTCGTACTGGGTAATGCTTGTTTTATCGCTTTTTATACTGTCGGTCTTCTCCAGAGCTATTTCCAGAGCGGTCTTAATTACTCCCATTGTATTATTTCCTTCTTTACTATAAAATATTACTGTACGGTAATTTAAACAAGAGGTGAAAAAAGGAATATGAAGGGTGAAACGGATTTTAAGAATATTATTCGTTTGGATTCAGAACTAAACCAGATTCAAGACTATGATCTTCTGCTTGAGCGGATACTTTATGAGTCAAGAAAGGTTGTCCATGCCGATGCAGGTTCAATATATATAACAGTTCCGACAGAACCCGGCGAGGAAGGAACTGAAAAATTAGCCATTAAATATTCCCAGAACGAAACGATTCAAAAGAATCTTCCTCCGGGCCAGAAAATGATATATTCAATTTTTTCTGTCGCCATTAACGAAAAATCCATATCGGGTTACTGCGCCTTAAAACAGACGATTATAAATATTTCCGACATGTACAATATTCCCCCTGAAGCTCCGTACAAGTTTTATTCATCTTACGATATGATTACAGGCTATAAAACAGTTTCCAGTCTGACAATTCCGCTTGTATCGACAGATAAACGAATGATGGGCGTAATACAGGTTCTTAACGCAAAAGACAGCGCGGGGAACATAGCGCCTTTTTCGGCGGACGATGAAATTATCCTTAACCACTTCGCAAGAAACGCCACGATGGTTCTTCAAAGAGCGTATATAACAAGAGCGATGATTCTTCGCATGATCAAAATGTCTGAGCTTCGCGACCCCAAAGAAACAGGCACCCATGTTAACCGTGTCGCGGGATACGCCGTTGATATTTACGACCGCTGGGCTTATCACCATAAAATCCCAATCGAAGAAAGGGATAAATACCGGGACTCGTTAAAGATCAGCTCGATGCTTCACGATGTCGGTAAGGTGGCAATCTCCGATACAATTTTAAAAAAACCGGCGCGTTTTACACCCGAGGAATATCAGGTGATGCAGAACCACACAATCTACGGCGCAAGCCTGTTCCACGATTTAAGTTCTCCTGTCGATGTCCTTGCCAAAGATATTGCTTTAACCCACCATGAAAACTGGGACGGCACAGGTTACCCCGGCTGGGTTGATCCCAATACCGGAAAAATTGAAAGAGCCGATTCGGAAGGAAAAGCGATTGGGAAAAAAGGCGAAGAGATTCCGCTCGGCGGAAGAATTGTCGCCATTGCTGACGTATACGACGCGCTTTGCTCAAGGCGCGTTTACAAAGATCCGTGGAGCGAAAATGACGTGTTAGACGAAATGAATAAGCTTGGCGGAACTAAATTCGATCCTGAACTTATCGAGATATTCTTTGAAATACTTCCGAATATTAAGCAGACGCAGAACCAGTACCCTGAAGACGCAGCGCAGCAGTAAGCATTCTGTCCAAAGAGTCCGCGAAATTTTTTAATTCTTTTTTTCCATAATTGGCGATTCTTTCCATGCCCAAACCGTCGTTTGCAAGCCCGACAGAAAAATTACGAAGAGAAAGCGCCTCGTTTATATTATTCACGGTAAATATACGGCCGCGATCGTCAAGGACAGCCACCTCTTTTTCTACAAGCCTTTTAGCAAGGGGAACATCTCTTGTAATTACAATGTCGCCTTTTTTTGAAAGCTCCACAATTTTGTCGTCCGCGGAATTTTCCTTTGCGCAGCAGATTTCCATCTGCGCATCTTCACAGCCCGGAATTAAATGATTCGCGGCGAATACCGGCTGAATCCCTAATTTTAACGATCTTCTAAGAACCAAATCCCTTGCGGATTTAGGGCATGAATCTGCGTCTACAAATATTTTCATGGATTATTCCGGCTTATTTAGCGCAAAAGATTTTGAAGCGATAAAAAGAGAAAAAACGCCATCAAGTCTTAACTGACTGTTATCGCCTGATATGAAAAACGACTCGCCTTTTCTAAAACACATATTATCGATTTGTAATTCCCCTTCCGTAACAATTCCAATCGCCGGCTCTCCTTGCCGAATGTTAAGAGCTCCTTTGCTCCCGCGGATTAAAGACAGCGAAAAATCGCCGCATGGAATTGAATAGTTGAATTGAGAATTTGAATCAGGAGTAATTATATCGGGCGTAAAGCGATTCGTTTTTACTATCTTTTTAAACTCGTTTAAATCAACATGCTTGTTTGTAAGTCCGCCTCTAATAACATTGTCAGAATTATTCATAAGTTCAATTCCAAAGCCGCTTTTATATGAATGAGGAATGCCGCATGGGATAAAAATCGCCTGTCCCTGCGCTAACGTGACTGAATTATAACAAAGTGGCGAGCAAACATCAAAATCGCCTGTATCTTTGAATCCTGCCATAAGCGTAAAGGGTGTAATGGCGCAAATAATTTCGTTTTTCATATTTGCGTCTTTGTAACACCTTACAGGATCATCCAGTGAAATCCCCGCTTTGTTTTCTCTTTCAAAGCCTTCAGCGGCCTGGCTTTTATCGGGATGAACCTGAATGGAAAGGGTTTTTTCCACAGCGATTAATTTAAACAAAAACGGAAGCTCGCCTGCGATATTTTCTAAACTGACAAGGCTTCCGTTATCTTCGGCTTTGGAAGGAGCGCCTCTGTGGGTTCCCATCCACATTTCTGCATAGGGTTTCTTTTCGCTGTTATTAATATTCAAAAACTGAGGGATAAACGAAGGAGAGCCCCATTCATAATTTTTTATCTGATTTACAAGTTTATATATTTTTTTCATTGCCGAAAAAATGCAGAGCCTGCTCGAGTTTGTGTATCAGGCGGACAGTCCGTTCTTCTACTTCCTGCTCTTCCCATTTATGTTCGCTCTCCTGCGCGGCGGCTAATGTCTCGCTCACGTTCTTCGCTTCAATTTCGTTTTTAAGCCTGTCTTTTACTTTATTAAATTCATCGCATAAAAGAAAACCGGTTAAAATCGCCACGTTAAGAGTATCTGTAATACCTGATATATTCTGCGTATTTTTAATGGCGGTACGGTATTGAGCCAGCACTTTTTTTAAATATGCTTCATCCTCGTCCGCTGTTATTGTAAACGAAGAGCCAAGAATATCCAGAAGCAGATCGTTTGCCATTTATTTCCCTAAAAAATGTCAAGTTCGGCTTCTGACACTTCAGATCCGTCCTCGGCGTTTTTCTTCGCGTCCTCTTCGGAAATCTCAAAATGTTTTTTTGATTCAGAAGTTTCCGCGGGAGAACCTGCCGTTCTGGCGCCCGGCGCAGGTTCCGGTTTCTTTTCCTTTTTAGGCGCCGTTTTTTTTTCGCCACCCTTTTCTTGCAGACCGTTTTCAAACGCTTCTTCAAACTGGCTGAGTCTGTCCAGAGCCGCGATAATTCCGTCTTCGATTCTGCCTTGATCTTCCTTAAAGCGCATAACGAGCAGTTCAAGCTCGTCGAGTCTTTTTTGGTTAGCCTCAAGTTTTGTTATAAGGCTTGCCCTCTCGGATGAGAGGGCGGCATTTTCGGCGGATACACGCTTTACAAATTCAATCGCTTTCGCGACTTTATCTTCCAGAAGCTGGACTTGCTCAAGACTCAACATACCTTACTCCCCCCGCAGGTTTTTCAGTTAAATCTAATTACCGGCTAAAGCCAGTTTTGCTTTCTCGGCTATCGCTTTAAAAGCCGCGTTATCTTCGGTTGCAAGCCATGCTAAAGACTTGCGGTTGATGATAATGCCTGCCTTTTCCATGCCTGCGATAAGGCGCGAATAGGAAAAACCGATTTCCCTGCAAGCCGCGTTGATTCTGATGATCCAGAGTTTGCGGAACTCGCCTTTGCGGTCTTTTCTGTCGCGGTACGCGTAGGTTAATGATTTGGCAACCGCGTCTTTCGCCGTTTTATAGTTACTGCCTCTTCTTCCCCAATAACCTTTTGCCTGTTTTAATATTTTCTTACGATGGTTCTTTCTTTTGGAACCGTCAACTGCTCTTGACATAATATACCTCTCTATTCCTTAACCGTAAGGCAGAAGTTTTTTGCGGATTACTGGTACGTTATCGTCTGATAAGATACCTGCATGGCGCAAGCCGCGCTTGCGCTTCGACGACTTTTTGGTCAGAATGTGCCGCAAATTCTGTTTCTTATACTTTACCTTGCCTGTGCCGGTAAAGGAAAAACGCTTTGCCGCGCTTTTCTTTGTTTTCATCTTGGGCATATGCCCCTCCTGTTATTTATTGGCTAAAACTACTTTTTACTTTTAGGACCCAATACCATGGACATAAACCTTCCTTCCATTGCAGGCGGTTTATCCATTACATACTCTCCCTCGATACGGGAAAGAACGTCCTTCATTACGTCAAAACCAAGTTCTGTATGGGCAAGTTCACGTCCCCGGAAACGAATCGTTACTTTTACCTTGTTGCCGTCGGTTAAGAATTCTTTAATGTGTTTAGATTTGAAATCGAGATCGTGATCGTCGATCTTAGGCTGCATACGAATTTCTTTGAGCTTAAGGAGCTTCTGTTTTTTCTTTGAATCCCTTAACCTCTTTTCATTTTCAAATCTGAACTTGCCGTAATCCAGAATCTTGACAACGGGAGGCGCCGCCTGAGGCGCTACTTCCACCAGATCAAGACCTGCCTCTCTGGCAATTTCCATCGCAGATGATACAGACATTATACCCTGGTCTCCGTCGTCCCGGATTAGACGAACCTCCCTGGCACGAATCTGCTCATTTACGCGTAAATCTTTCTCCGCCAACTGGCCTCCTTGTGTTTATCACTACTTTTTGTATTTTAGCAAAATTCAAGAATCTTTGTCTAGGGTAATACCACGTATTTTAGCGCGAAGGACGCGCAAAACGTAAAAGAACTAAGGAATTTTAAGTGATTTCAGTCCCGATCCCTTCGTCTGTAAAGAGTTCTATCAATATGGCGTGCGGGAGTCTCCCGTCTATTATATGGGCTTTATTTACGCCGCCGTACAATGCCATAGCGCAGCAGTCGATTTTAGGAATCATTCCCTTGGTTATTATACCCTCTTTTTTAAGGTTATCCAGTTGAGACCTTTGCAGGGATCTTATAAGGGTGTTTTCGTCATTTACATCCCGTAAAATACCGCGGACATCGGTCATAAGAACCAGTTTTTCAGCGCCGAGAGCGGCAGAGATTTTCGCGGCGGCAATGTCGGCGTTTATATTTAAGGCGTTTCCTTCGTCCGCGCCTTTTCCGTAAGCCACGGATGAAATAACCGGTATTGCGCCGGTGTTTAAAATCGCGTTTAAAAGAGTAACATCAACATCCTCTATTTCTCCGACAAGCCCCAAATCTTCAGCGCCTGAAAAACGTTTTGCTTTTAACATTCCGCTGTCGATTCCGCACAAACCGACGGCTTTACCGCCGTTTTTTTGAATGAGGGCGGTTATTTCCTTGTTTACTTTTCCGCACAGAACCATTTTAACAATATCCATGGTCTCTTCGTCGGTGTATCTAAGACCGTTTATAAATTTGCTTTCCTTTCCTGTTTTTTTAAGCATCGTTTCAATCTCGGGTCCGCCGCCGTGAACTAGCACAGTTCTGATTCCGACGCACGACATAAGTATTACATCCTCGATTACGGCTTTTTTTAAATCGTCATTGAGCATGGCGTTTCCGCCGTATTTAACAACAATTGTTTTATTAAGAAAATTTTGAATATAAGGAAGGGCGTGAACAAGCACTCCTGCTCTGTCTTTATTGTTAATTTCATTTGAAATCATGATCTGTAGTCTCCGTTTATTTTAACATAATCGTATGTAAGGTCGCACCCCCACACGCTTGCCTTTGGACCGCCTTCGCCAAGTGTAATAATAATTTCTATTTCTTCTTCAGACAGTATTTTTTTGGCAAGATCTTCGCTGAAAGGAAAAGTCATACCGTCTTTACAAACCTGTATAATCCCCGCGCTGCTTTTAAAACTAACACTGGTTTTTTCAAGCTTAAAATCAGCGCCTGAGTAACCCATTGCGCATAACACTCTGCCCCAGTTTGCATCGGCGCCGAAACAGGCGGTTTTTACAAGGCTTGATGAAGCGACGGATTTCGCCAGTATTTCCGCGTTTTCTTCCGATTCTGCGCCGCTTACCGTTACTGTTACAAGTTTCCCTGCGCCTTCTCCGTCGCGCGCCATCGTACGGGTAAGAGCGACGCAAATATATTCAAGCGCTTCATAAAAAACTTTAAAGCCGTTTTCATTATTTACAAGCGGTGCGTTTCCCGCCTCGCCGTTTGCCATTATCAAAACCATATCGTTTGTTGACATATCGCCGTCTACGGTAAGACGGTTAAAAGATTTTTTTACAGCCGCGCGCAATGCCGCGTCAAGCGCGTCAGATTGGATCGCCGCGTCTGTCGTTATAAAACCGAGCATAGTCGCCATATTCGGATGTATCATCCCGGAGCCTTTCACAATCGCGCCGATACGGACTTTCTTACCCGCTATCTCAATTTCTACAGCGATTTCTTTTTTACGCGTATCCGTTGTCATTATCGCTTCGAGCGCGTCAGCGTTTCCCTGGTCATCATCACGTAAGCTGTTCTTTAGAGAGCCGATTCCATTTTCAATTACACCGATTGGAAGCGGAACGCCGATTACCCCTGTCGAAGCGACAGCGATTTCGCCGCTGTCAATCTGAAGCGCGTCCGCCGCAAGTTTTACCATGCGTTTCGCGCTGTCCATACCTTCATCGCCTGTGCAAGCGTTCGCGTTGCCGGAATTCGCTATAACGGCGCGTATTTTTCCATTTACTATATTTTCTTTAGTAACAAGAACGCTTGCCGCTTTTACTTTATTTGAAGTGAACACGGCGGCGGCTGAACAGGGGCTATTTGAAAAAATTAAAGCCAAATCTTTTTTTTGAGAAGAAGGTTTAATGCCGCAGCGGATACCGCTCGCCAAAAAACCTTTCGCGGCGCAAACACCGCCTGAAATTTCTGTCATACATATCTCCTAAAAAAACATAGGAATCGCTTCAAGACCTGATGTTTCATCAAAGCCGAATAAAATGTTCATGTTCTGAACTGCCTGCCCTGCTGCGCCTTTTACCATGTTGTCGATTGCGGTTACAACAATTAATGTGGAGCCGTTTATATCGACATGGACAGAAATATCGCAGTAGTTGGAATGGCGCACCCTGTTTGTCGCGGCGGTAAGCCCTGCCGGAAGAACGCGCGCAAACGGTTTGTCCTTGTAAAATTCCTGATATATCGCGTGGATTTCATCAGTTTTTTTCTCGATCTCGGCGAAAGACGGCCGGATTTTATTTTCAGACGTTATACGAAACTCAGGTGAAAGCGGAATATAAATCGTACTTAGTATACCTCTGTTCATCGGCGCAAGGTGCGGCGTAAAAATCACATTCGGCGCCGGTTTTTGCTTGTATATATCCGCTATAACAGCCAAATTGCGCTCGATTTCAGGCGAATGTCTGTGAGAGGCGACTTTATACGGGGCCAGAGAATCGGCGCATTCGCTGTAATGAAAAGATCGCGACGGCTCCCTTCCGCCGCCTGACGCGCCTGAAGCGGCGTCAACAATTATAGGTCTGTCGCCGTAATCAAAAATATTGCTTGAAGTTAACGCAGGCCAAATTCCCAATGTCGCACCTGTCGGATAACATCCGGGGTTTCCGATAATTACAGCGCCTTTAGCGGCGGCTTCTTTTATGCGTTTGCCGTTAAGCTCACAAAGCCCGTAAATTGAATTATTATGCAGATCGGGATACTGATATGTTTTACCGTACCATGCGTTGTAAACAGCCTCGTCATTGTCAAAGCGGAAGTCAGCGGAAAGATCGATAAAGTGGATTTTTTTTTCCATGCATGACGCGGCGTATTGCTCTCCGATAGCGTGCGGAAGAGCGGAAAAAACAACATCCGAGACTGCGATTACATCTTCAGCCTTCAAAAGCGGCTGTGAAACACGTCCGAGAAAATTGGGATAAATATCTTGAATCTGCTCACCTTCAAAACTAACCGAAGAAAGCGCCAACTTGCCGATTTTCGGATGCGCGGAAAGGAGCCTGACCAATTCGGCGCCGGCATAGCCTGTCGCGCCGATAACACCTGCAACCATAAGGGAATTATGCCTTTTTCAAGTCAAATGGTCAATGTTACGCTTTACTAAAATAATTGTTATAGATATACTATGACTATGACTTTAAACAAAGCAATCTTGGCTCTTACAGCCGTAATATTAATTTCTTCCTGCGCCACAGTTAATATCAGCGAGGATATGTCACCCGCGGAATTGATACAGCGCGCCAACGAAGCCATGGACAGAAACCGTTACGGCGTCGCGACCCAATATTATCAGGCGCTTTACGACCGCAACCCCACCAATATCGATCTTATGATAACCGCCGAATACCACGTCGCTTTTATTTTATATAAACAGGGAAAATACGATCAGGCCCGTGAAGGTTTGAACGGCGTTATAAAATATTATAACACTCCCGACGAAGAACTTCTGCCTCAGCATTACAAGCGCCTCTCGCAGATTGTCCTTCAAACCATCGATGATAAATCTCAAAAGCGCATCAAGCCTTTAAAGAAACGCTCTGAAGAATAACAAATGGATAAATGGTGACAGTCACCTATTAAATTATTCCAATACTGCGTAACAAAGTAAAAAAGGTGTCAGTCACCTCTAATTAATTTTCAAAATATTAAAATATAACAACAATAAAAATTTAAACTTTTTTCATTATTAAGCAAGCTTTTCGGCATGCGCGCGCCATATATGTATACAACATTCTAACGAAAGTTGAATCTATATTCTCAGGAGTTTATATGTTTCTAAACAGAAGATTCAAAGACACTGTTTTCACAACACTGTTCAACGAACCCGACCTTCTCCGCGAGCTTTACTGCGCTCTTGAGGGCGTAACGCTGCCCCCGGACACGCCGGTTTCCATAAACACGCTTAAGAACGTACTGTACATGGACAAATTTAACGACATCTCGTTTGAGATCGGAGAGAAAATGGTCGTGCTGATCGAACACCAGAGCACCATTAACCCCAACATGGCTTTAAGACTGCTTATGTATGCGAGTGACGTTTATAAAGCGATGGTGAAAGGAAAAAGCGTTTACACAAGTTCTCAAATCTCAATCCCTTTCCCGGAATTTTTCGTGCTTTATGACGGAGCCGACAAATTCCCGGATCAACAGGTACTGCACTTGTCCGATCTATACGAAAAACCCGCGGAACTGAACATACCGGGAAAAGAAAAGCCGCTGCTTGAACTTGAAGTTAAAGTTATAAACATCAACGAAGGCAGGAATACCTCGATAGTTAACCGTTGTAAAAAATTATCGGAGTACAGCGTATTCATCGGAAAATTTCAAGAATATTTAAAGATATACAAGAACAGGAAAAAGGCTTTAAAAAAAGCTATTAAATATTGCCATGAACATGGTATACTGACAGAGTTCATGGAAGTACACGGCAGGAGGGTTTTAGGCATGCTTTACGAATGGAAACTAAGAGACGCAAAAAAAGTCTGGAAAGAAGAAGCCCGCGAGGAAGGTCGTGCCGAAGGTCGTAATGAAGGTCTTGCCGAAGGTCTTGCCGAAGGTCGTAATGAAGGTCTTGCCGAAGGCCGCGAGGAAGAGAAATTTATTATCGCCCGCAACTTGCTCGCCAAAGGTTCTACCCCTGAGTTTGTGAGCGAAATCACCGGGCTCTCGATAGAAGAAATCGCGAAATTGTAAACCAATCACTGCCCTGGCGTTTTGTTATTTACCTATTGTTAAAAAAATCTTTGCGTTTTTCTTCGATTTTTTCCAGTTTTTGGCGCTGCTCGTCGGTCAAAAGATAATCGCGCATTTGATCTTTTATTTCAGCGCTTTTATCGCTTAATGGAGCAATATTATTATATGCTTCAAAATCACCTTCGTCTATTTTTTTATATTCGGCGATGATGTCGTCAACATACTTCTCATAAGCATTGATCAATTTATCCTGCGGAGAAACAGAAGGAACACAGCACGCAAAGCCGGTTATTATCAGACAGGAAATTAAAATTAGAATAATTTTATTCATATTAACCTTACGGATGCCGCAACTAAGCTGTTGTTGCTAGACCAATTTCTCGACGAATTAAACCACTAATAATTTCTGTAGGGGTTTGCTTTGTTGACAACATCTTTGCTGTTAAATATTGCGCTGATAACTGATCTAGAACAACCATCATATTACGATGTTTTATAAATGGCCCCTCAACTGTAGAACTAATTTCCGGGACAGTCTTTGTTAAGAGTTCATCTAATTCCCATGCTTCTTTTTCAGACATATCAGACATAATAATCACTTTCCTCCGCAAATTTATAAAACTCTTTCCTGCATTTCATTGCATGAAACACATTATAATTTCCATCTGTCCTAATATTATACATTATTTCTAATAAACTTCCTTTTCTATCAAAACCGATAAGAAGATATTTATTCTGAAAGTCTGGCATTAATCGATCTACTAATGGTAACGCCAAAGCTTGTAGAATATCCTCTTCTGTAATATCTTTATGTTTCAATGCTGATTCATTTATTATGATTGTCATATGTAATTCAATAAATATAACACCCCTCCACATTACAGTCAAGCGAATAAAAAACAACCCAACCGCGAGTACGCGGTTGGGTTGTTTGCTGGTTAATCTTTTGGTGCGGAGCTTTTAGTTGCTGCCTGACCAGATGTCGTATTTTAGGATCGCGCCTTCGTAACGATTATCTGTCATGTAACCGACAAGAACTGTTCTTGCCATATTAGTATAAGCGGCAACAGCGCCCGTTCCGGTTGGAGCTACCCAGTTTGTTGTCGTGTTAAGAGCGCCGTTAGCAATAAAGAATTCGTTCGACGGTACGTTCGCGGCAGGAACGGTCATTACTTCCCAGTTACCGAGGAAGCGATCGTTTTCATCCGTACCGTCCAATACATTGGCAGCCGTGTTATGGAATTTTACAACGCCTGCTGTTGTTGTAGGCCATGCGACACGAATAGAGTTTCTGGTTTCTGCAAATGACGAATGGAAGTAGGAAATGTACGGAACAAAGTTACCTGTTCCATGCTGTCTTACAT
>Ga0209755_10001222_pt1 | contig 41504 bp, 38 predicted proteins | sample TergutCo191P1_FD_187301 | JGI IMG/M metagenome (GOLD analysis project Ga0209755, IMG submission 187301) | Cornitermes sp. P1 segment gut microbial communities from Petit-Saut dam, French Guiana - Co191P1 (SPAdes) (version 2) | ecosystem: Host-associated > Arthropoda: Insects > Digestive system... | reverse complement strand
TGAATGTAAATCTTCCATAGTTGCCGAATGCATCGAATGCTCCCCAGTTTGACGGCCCGTTTACACCTTGTACAAAGTGATGTCCTTCTGCCGCAACGCTCATGACTGATGATACGTTTGCTGAGAATTCACTAAGTAGCCTTTGTCCTTGATGGCTCATCAAAAACTCAATGAATCTCCATGCTTCATCTTGATGCGGACTGGCTGCATTGATTGTAAACATCCCGGTGTGCAGTGCAGAGTGGTCTCTTACATCTCCCGGTAGCGGCACAATATCCCACCTGAAAGGAACATCTGAGTAACCGGGGACATTCCAGTTGCCGTGACGCCTCATTGCAGCCATTTCAGCGGCAAACAGGTCAACATCTCCGGCACCGCCCGGTTGCGGGACGACTTCAAGTTCATTTGTAAGCCTGTACATAAACTCAAGGGTTCTTCTTAGTCCTGAGCCCATGGCGAGGTTTAAGTTTGAATCAATAACATCATCGCCTGCCTGACCAATCATTGAGTACCAAATACCACCGAAGTCAATGTCAGTCATGCCCCATTGTGTTGTTACTCCACCTTCTCTGATTGTGAGTGCAACAGCTGCATCTTCCATATCCTGCCATGTCCAATCATCTGTTGGGTAAGGTATACCTGCTGCATCAAACATATCTTTGTTGAAGAATAAGAAATGGCTGGCATAGACCCAGGGCAAGCCATACAAACCATCAGTCATTTCTGCAAGCGCACCAACTGCCGGCATGAGGTCGTTTGCATCAATCAGAGTGCTATTTGCAACGAGATCATCCATCGGTGAAATAACTCCCATTCTTGCAAATCTGGGTAGATCAACTTCCCAAGCAAGAATAACATCAGTAGCTGTTCCGCCCAGAACCATTGTGTTGACAATAGCTGAATATTCTCCGGCATCAAGGTCTACAAGTTCAACTCTGATGTCGGGGTTTGCAGCCTGGAATTCCACTATCCAGCTGACATCAGCCGGAATCGTATCCCAAACACTCATGGTAATCGTAGTAACTTGGTCGGCAGTTGCAGGCGGGTCGCCGGGTGGTGCATCGGGTGCGGGAGTAGCATCAGCTGCAGGTGCAGGTGTCGCTGTAGGCGCTTCGTCAGCACATGCAACAAGCACAAAAGCGGCACATATCACAATAAGTATGCATAAGATTTTTTTCATAGTAATTCTCCTAAATATTTTTTGTTTTACCGCGGGCATCGTATGTGGTTGTTCTTTTATTTCATCATCACCTCGCATTTTGTAGTTGTGGAAGCCTCTTTCTGTTTGCTAATCGTTTAGACGAGATTTAGCCACACATTCCCTATTGCACTTAAAGAGGAAACTAATCTCTTTTTTGCTAATCGTTTAGATTGCTTTCCATTATATACTTTGCACATACTTTTGTCAAGTTTTTCTTTGTTTTTTGTTTGCCTTTTTTGTTTTAAGTTGCTTTTCCTTTGTTACAGCTCATCCCAAAGTTAAAATTAGCGTTTTAGGAGTAGCAAATTAGCGAATCACGGCAAACTACTTTGCTTGGGATTAGAATTGGTTTTTTGCTTTCCGGCTCATTTGTTCCGGAAAGGCTTTTTGTTATTACTTGTGCAGCAGTGAAGCCTATCGTTTTTAAGTCAATTTCAACCGTTGTCAGTTTTGGGTACACAACTTCCGATATTTCGCGGTTATCAAAACCCACAACAGAGATATCCTCCGGCACTCGCAAATTCGCATCTCTTATTGCATCCATTGCGCCTACCGCCATCAAATCGTTCATAGCAATAACTGCGGTTGGTCGCTTTTCCGCTTGCTCAAGAAGTTCAGTCATACATTTATAGCCTGTACTCCGTTCCCAATCTCCATATTTTATCATTGCGTTATCCGGTGTTATTTTTGCTTCACTCAGCACTCTGAAAATGCCCTTGAGCCGAAGGTCGGCAGGAGCTGTTTTTGCTAATCCCGTGATAATAGCAATCTGTTTATGCCCTGATGCTACCACATGCTCCGTGATTGCTGCGGCTGCTTCTTCATTTTCATATGTGACACTATATGCATAATCGTCACTCGTCGTCGAATATGCAATGACAAGTGGTTTATTTACATTATTGATTATTCCTGAAATATCTCTGTCAAACATACCAACATATATTACCGCATCAACCTTTGCGCCAAAAGTCAAAAAAGATAGTGCCTGATTTATTTTTTCTTTTTGTTTGTCAACCTGACTGTACTTGTTAAGCAGACTGTCCATCATTCGCAAATCATTGAGCAAAATATTGTAGTTTGTCTTTTCAAAATATTCGGATATTCCGTTGATTATTCTCGCTGCGGGAAAGGACAAAATATCTTCAACTAAAACGCCTATGATGTTCGTTTTCTTTATGCGGAGACTTTTTGCGACTTGATTTGGCTGATAGTTTGTTCTTGTTATGACATCGAGAACGCGCTTACGTTTTTCGGGCAGCACATTTCTTGTACCGTTTATGACGTACGATACTGTCGCCGTGGAAACCCCTGCTTCTCTGGCAATGTCTTTTATTGTTATTGTTGGCACTTATTGCTCACCTGCTTTTCGTTTCTATTGTTGCGTGAAAATATCACGGCTCGCATACTGATAGTACTAAATTTACCGGGTTCTATCGTTCTACAATCCAGACCTTCATTTTGCATTTGCCTCTGTTTCCCCATGCGTAGTAAGGTATGGCTATGAGTTTCGCGGGCTTACTCGTCAGAGGCTTTAGCGAATATAGCTCGCCTACTTGATTTAGTCGTTTGCCGTCTATTGTCACTGCTTTGATTTTGCCGAGCTTGTCGCTTGCAAAATCGCTCCATTTGGGCGTATCCGACACATCTATTTGCAGAGCATTCAGGTTTTCGCCGTTGTCAATTTCTTCAAAGCAGTATGTCAGCGGTCCTGCAATGATTGCGCATTTACCAAGATTATCGTTTACATTGTAGTTTGCGTAGATTTTTTTCGGTTCGGTGTCGAGAGTTAATTCTATCTCGTCTCCGTCTTTTATCTCTACAAAGGCATACCCATTTTCTGTCTTTGCACTAATTTCTGTGCCTCCGTGTTTAATAATTGTTTTGCTGCTCCAATGCGGAATACGCATTGCCAGTTTTGCGCCACTCTTTGCGCTATGAACCTTGTAGCAAACAGAGTTGCCAAAGGGGTATGTTGTTTTCGTCTCTATTTTTGCATTTTCTGATTCAAAGCTACCACCTATGAATAGGTCGGAATATATAGTGCCGTCCCTTTCATGCCAGACATATCGGTCGAGCGAAGTAATTAAGCGTGCCAAATTCGGAGGGCAACAGGCACAAGCGTACCATTTTGGGCGTTCCTTTTTTATGTGGGCTTGAATCGGTACCGTTTCTGCAAAATCAGGATTGAAGTCGAGCGGATTTGTGTAAAAGAACCTTTTTCCGTCAAGAGCCATTCCCGACAGGGTATTGTTATATAGTGCCCGTTCCATTATATCTGCGTATTTAGCATCATCTGTCAGTTTTAGCATTTCTTTAGCGAAAAATATCAGAGCAATTGATGCGCAAGTTTCGTTATAAGCCGTGTCGTTCGGCAGGTCATAGTCTGCGGTGAAACATTCGCCGCCATGAGAACTTGAGCCTAGGCCTCCCGTAATATACATTTGCTTGTCTATCATGCTGTCCCACATGCGCTTACAGGCTTCAAGCAGGGTTTTGTCGCCTGTCTCTCCTGCCGCCTTTGCCATCGCGGTATACAAATATACAGCTCTTACTGCGTGTCCTACAGCATCTTTTTCTTCTCTGACAGGCTTGCTTGCTTGTGAGTAATTTGTGTCTTTGGTGTCTGAGTTGAATGTGCTTGTGCCACCGCGGCGCTTCTTTTCTTGTGTGTAAAAATCCGGATTTTTTCCTCTTTGGTTTATGAAATAATTTGCCAGCTCCATATAACGCTTATCGTTTGTCACGTCGTAAAGCCTTATTAAGGCAAGCTCAATTTCCGGGTGTCCGGGGATACCTTCTCTTTTTGTTTCACCGAATATGCTGTATATGTGATCTGCGAGTTTTTTTACTATTTCGAGTAACCGCGTTTTTCCCGTTGCTTCATAGTAGGCAACACCTGCTTCAATGAAATGTCCAGAGCAGTAAAGTTCATGGTCTTCATGCAGGTTTTGCCATCTTTTATCAGGGAAATTTATAGCGTAGTAAGTGTTTAGGTATCCGTCGTCCATCTGCGCCCGTCCCACGAGTTCAACTACTTCAGCGGCTCTTTCTTCAAGCTCTTTATTTGATTTTAGCTTTAGTGAGTATGCCACTGCTTCAAGCCATTTTGCCACGTCACTGTCTTGAAACAACATCCCATAGAACTTTCCTTTTTCTTCTCCTGCGGCTATTTTCAGGTTTCTGAGCGCATGGCTTTTTTCCAAATCGTCATCATCAACGGAACTGTTTAATACGGCATATTGGTACGGAAGCATAATATCGCACACTATATTCTGGTAGTTGTTCCAGAAATTATCATTGACTGTAAACTTGCTCATGTGGGAGTGCCTCCTCAAAATCGTTTTGGGCATCTATAGCACGGTGATGATGGAATCCGTGAAAACACTCTAACATTTTCTTTGCGTAAGTGCAAGATGCTTTTATATACTGCTTTTCCGACAATGTTGAGATATAATAATACCCCTCTGGACGATATGAGGGTTGAAATTGTTGCACACTCCCTACTCCCACTCGACCACGTCTACAATTCGGGTCAGAAAATCCAATTCTTCCGGGTTTCCTTTTACCGATTGGGATGCTGCCACTATGCGAATCCACTTGTCTATGTATTTTCTGGGTGTATTGGTCTTCTCGCAGAACTTGTTTATGTAGTATTCTCCAAAATCTTTTTGGTTGGCGAGCAAATAAAGCAGGTATGTCCTTGCGACATCTCCTGATGCGTTCCCTTGGGTCGCATGAGACCAGTCAAGTATATAAAGCTCATCTTTTGGTGTAACGATTATATTGCTTGCACGAAAGTCGCCGTGGCACACTTTGTTGTGGCGAGGCATTCCGTTTAGATGAGTTTGCAGCTCATACTTTATTGTGAGGTCGAAATCTGTTTGGTCAATCTTCCGAAGCATTTTATCTCTCAGCTTTGTGAGCAGAGGGCATCTTTGCGAGTGCATCTTAAGTTGCAAGTCAATCATCATATCTATGTACTCTTGTGTTTTCTTTGGGTTTTCGTCGATGAGTTCTCTGAGTGTTTTGCCTTCTATAAATTCAAAGACTATGACCCAGCACTTGTCAACCATTGTTACTTCGTGGATTTTTGGGATATTTAACGCCGTCTCCTCAACCCTTGCCTGATTTAGAGCCTCGTTTAATACATCTGCTTTTGAAGCACCTTCATGAAAGAGTTTTATGCACTTGTCTCCGTCTCTGTATATTGTTTTATTGACCCGCTCTGAAATGATATTATCAAGTTTCATTTTCTCAATCTCCTATCTCATTATTTACCATGGTATGCTTTTAGGTATATTTCTTTGAGTTCTTCCATAAGAGGATAGCGGGGGTTTGCTCCGGTGCATTGGTCGTCAAAGGCTTGCTCCACCATTTCGTCGAGTTTAGAGAGAAACTCTTTTTCAGGGATACCGTAGTCTTTTATGCACTTTTTAATGCCAACGCTTTTCTTTAGTTTGTTTATCTCGTCTATGAGCTTGCTTGTTTTTTCTTCGTCTGTTTTGCCCGGCAGTCCTAGAAATGATGCGATTTCTGCGTAGCGTTCGGTCGCTTTTGGGTATTTATACTGCGAAAACGCTCCCATTTTATTGGGTTTACCTGTTGCGTTGAACTTTATGACCTCGCAAATGAGCAGAGCATTGGCTACGCCGTGGGGCAGATGGAAACATGCTCCCAGCTTATGCGCCAGCGAATGGCAGATGCCCAAAAATGCATTGGCAAATGCCATGCCTGCAATCGTTGAGGCATTTGCCATTTTTTCTCTGGCTTCTTCGTTTCTTCCGTCTTCATAGGCTATAGGGAGGTATTTAATGGTGTTTTTTATCGAAGTCAGAGCAAGACCGTCTGTGTAGTCGTTTGCGAGCATTGATGCATAGGCTTCCAGCGAATGAACCAGCGCATCAATTCCCGATGCAGCAGTCAAGGACTGTGGCATATCCATCATTAAACCTACGTCAATGATAGCAATATCCGGCAAAATTTCATAGTCGGCTATGGGATACTTTATGCCTGTTTCTTCATCGGTTATGACAGCAAAAGGAGTTACCTCGCTGCCTGTTCCCGCAGTTGTGGGAATTGCAATGAAGTTTGCTTTCGCACCCATCTTCGGGTACGAGAAAATTCTCTTGCGAATATCCATAAAGCGTGTTGCCAGATCGTGAAAATCGGCATCCGGATGTTCGTAAAGTGTCCACATGATTTTTGCCGCATCCATGGGCGAGCCACCGCCTATTGCAATAATGCAGTCAGGCTCGAAATCACACATGGCTTTCGCACCCTCCTTCGCAGACTGTAATGTCGGGTCGGGGAGCACATTGAAAAAGGTGAAATGCCTGATATCCATTTCATCAAGTTTGTCTGTGACCGGTTTTGTGTAGTTGTTTTTGTATAGAAATTCGTCTGTGACGATAAAAACCCTTTTCTTGTCGTAGACCTCTTTTAGCTCATTAAGCGCAACACTCAGTGAACCTTTTTTGAAGTAAACCTTTTCCGGTGTTCTGAACCAAAGCATATTTTCTCTCCTCTCAGCAACTGTTTTGATGTTTAACAAGTGCCTCACGCCAACATTATCTGACACCGAGTTGCCTCCCCATGAGCCGCAACCGAGTGTCAGTGACGGTGCGAGTTTGAAGTTATAAAGGTCGCCGATACCACCGTGTGCTGATGGTGTGTTTACAAGGATTCTACAGGTTTTCATTGTGCTTTCAAATCTTGCTAAATCTTTGTTTTCATGTGTATCTATGTAGAGAGATGCGGTGTGCCCGAAGCCTCCTTCTCGGATTAGTTTGTCGGCTTTTTTTATTGCCTCGCCGAAGGTTTTGTATCTGTACATTGCCAGAACAGGCGAGAGTTTTTCATGAGAAAATTCCTCGCTAAACTCCACGCTCTCCACTTCACCTATCAGCACTTTTGTATCCGCGGGCACTTTGACTTCGGCGAGTTTTGCTATTTCTGTAGCCGGCTGTCCCACGATTTTTGCGTTTAACGCACCGTTTATCACTATTGTTTTTCTGACTTTTTCTGTTTCGTCAGGTTTAAGGAAGTAGCAGCCGCGATGTGCAAATTCTTTCTTTACTGCATCATAGACCACATCATCAACGATTACAGATTGTTCGGACGAGCAAATAACACCGTTGTCGAATGTTTTTGAAACTATAATAGAGCTGACCGCAGTTTTTATATCTGCTGATTTATGAATAACGGCGGGTACGTTTCCTGCTCCAACACCAAGAGCGGGCTTGCCCGACGAGTAAGCCGCTTTAACCATTCCCGAACCGCCTGTTGCAAGTATCAAATCAGAGCTTCGCATTGCTTCGTTTGATAGTTCCAGCGATGGAGTTTCTATCCATGCTATAATCCCTTTAGGAGCACCTGCCGCCACTGCGGCTTCGTATACTATGCGAGCTGCTTCTGCTGTACACCGCCTCGCTCTTGGGTGTGGCATGAAGATGATTCCGTTTCTTGTTTTCAGTGCAAGCAGAGCTTTGAATATCGCTGTTGACGTGGGGTTTGTAGTTGGTATAACTGCCGCTATAAGGCCCATGGGTTCTGCGATTCTCCGGATGCCTGCACTTCTGTCTTCTTCGATAACTCCGCAAGTTTTTGTGTTTTTGTATTGGTTGTAGATGTATTCTGAGGCATAGTGATTTTTTATCACCTTGTCTTCTACAATACCCATCCCTGTTTCCTCAGCCGCCATCTTTGCAAGCGGGATTCTCTGCTTGCATGCTGCAAGTGCTGCGGCTTTGAATATTTTGTCCACCTTTTCCTGGGAAAAATCCGCATAAATTCCCTGAGCTGCACGGACTTTATCCATTTTCTCATTTAGGTCGTCTATTGTTTCGATTTCTTGCTTATTTGCTTCTTTCTCTTTCATGTAACGGTTTCCTCCTTAATCTCTTGCTGTACTAAGCCTTTTTTGCGCCATTTCCCTATGCGTAGTATTATTACTGCTATTATCAGATTTGACACCCATGACACCAGCAGGGAGTACATTATTGCATCCGGCGTACCTAAAAGATACACAAACAAAAACGCCGATGGAAGTCTTATGAATACTGAGTTTATCAGTGCTCCCCATAGCGGCGACATGGCATCGCCCGCTCCACGGATTACTCCCCACACTACAATATTTGCCGAAAATGCCAAATATCCAAATGCTAAAATCCACAGCATACGCATTGTCATGTCTATAACTTCCTGTGTTTCGGTAAATGCTCCGGCAATGTTACGCCCAAACACTAAGATTGCTGCGATTAACACCAATGCGACAAGAATTGCCATATTTATGCATTGTTTTATCCCCTTGTCTACACGCTCCATTTTGCCCGCACCTACATTTTGTCCTGTGAATACCGTTATGGCGTTTCCGAACGAAAATGCGGGCATTATGACAAATCCATCAATACGCATTACTATGACGTGTACCGCGATAAACATTGGTCCAAAGCCATTGACAAGCGGCTGAACTATCATCATTGCTACAGCGAATATTGCCTGTGATGCGCCTGTCGGGATTCCGAGTTTAAGAACTTGCCTCACATATTTTTTCTTTGGTATCAGGTAGTGCCATCCCATATCAAACACGTCTCGCATTTGCATAAGTCTGCGTAGACACAGGAGGCTTGAGAACGCCTGTGCAATTACCGTACCTATTGCCGCTCCGAACACTCCCATTCCCAGAACCACGATAAATAAAAAGTTTAGTGCGATATTAAGAACACTCGCTATAATGAGGTAAATGAGCGGTGCTATTGCTTCACCCATGCCCCTGAGCAAGCCCGAGAACATATTGAAGTACGCAAGACCCAAGATTCCCCAAAGCAGGACGTTCATATATAATGCGCTGTCGTCAAGTATCTCTGCCGGTGTTTCGAGCAACATCAATATTGGTCTTGTGGCGAGAGGTCCGAATATGGTCAAAAGCACTGCGACTATTGCTGTCAGAGTTATTGATGTGCCTATTGTGTACGAGAGGTCTTCGCGGCTTTTTGCTCCGAAATATTGCGAGGTCATTATTCCCGCGCCTATTGCCACACCCATTACAAGCATCAATATGAGAAAAAATATTGCCATTGAGCTGCCTATTGCCGCAAGTGCGTTGTCGCCTACGAATCTACCGAGGAAAATAGCATCAACGGTGCTATACAGTTGCTGAAAGACGTTGCCTATGAGTAGAGGGACGGTGAACAGCAAGAGTTTTTTATACGGCACTCCGTCTGTCATGTCTACTGAGGCAAATTTTTCCATAAATTGCCGAATATTATCAACCCCTTGCCGATAAAATGCCAATAAAATGAACGGAGATAACTTGCATGTTTGTTCTCCACTTGGTATTATATGCTATTGGGTGAATTAGTGCAAGAAATACATTGAGGGAGTGCTCATATTTATGGAAACGCCTGTACACGCCCCCTTTAGCGTAAAAATCCGTATAGAGATAGCGAAACTTCGCAAAATGAACTTCAGGGAAAAAATGGAGTATATTTGGGAATATTATAAGCCTCTCTTAATAGGTATTGTCGTTTTTTTGCTTATTTCGGGAAGCCTTATCAATACTTGGTTCATAAACCCTCCGCCACAAACCGCCTTACTCATCGAGTGGAGTGCAGACTTCGTGTTAAACGAACAGTTAGTCACATTGGCAGAAACCCTGACGAAGCAGTTAGTTGACGAGACGGAAAACGAAATAGTGTCAGCCTCTTTATTTTTTGAAACCCCTGATGATCCTCAAATGATGATGGCGATGGTGAGCCGAAGAATGGCACTGCTCTCTGCGGGTGAACTTGATGTTTTTATTCAAAATTTTGAGCAGCTTAGAGGCACTGCTCTTAACGGAACAGTTATGCCGCTCGATGCCGTACTCGCCGAAGTTCAATCTATTTCTCCGCTTATTTTCAATATTGCTGAAGAAAGACTCATTTATGCGCTGTATGACCCGTTTGAAGATGGCGGTCAGGAGCAAATTATGGGAGTTGATATAAGTGGCAGCCCTTTGCTTCAGGAGCTGGGTTTTCACGAAAGAGAGCTAATCTTCAGTGTCGCTATCAGTTCAAACAGGCTTGACAATGTTGTTCGTTCGCTTATATTGCTTTTGGAAGGGTTATGAGTTTGGAAAGGAATGGTCATTATTATGAATAGCACGGAAATAAAAAAGAAAGCTTTAGAGCTGGGGTTTGCTGACTGCGGAATTATTCCCGCGATTACTTTTGATGAATACAAGCAGAGTTTAGACGAGCGGAGCAAAACGTTTCCCGAAGCAAAGGAACATTATGATGAGCTTTATGGTTTAGTGAATCCGCCGAAAAAAGCGAAATCAATTATTGTATGTATTATTCGGCTCAATAAGTATAAAATTCCGAGCTGTTTCGATGGAAAAATAGGAAAGATGTATCTTTTTGACGACAGGATGCCGTATTCCGACGAACACCGTATGAAAAATGAGTTTGAAATGTTTCTAAAGCTTTGCAAACTCAACATTATACCGTATAGCCCGCCTGACAGATGGGCTGCTGCAAAGGCTGGAGTCGCCAAGTTTGGGCTTAACAACTTTTCATATTCGGCTGAGCATGGTTCATATATCGTGGTTCACACTTGGACAGTAGACAAAGAGTTGGATTACGACCCGATTGTTCAAGATATTCAGCTCAAAGAGTGTTCGGACAAGTGCCTGCTCTGCGTGAAAGCTTGCCCTACAAAGGCTATGACGGATGGTTTTGAGATGGACAGGAGCCGATGCGTAGCGCAGCTTTCATTTAGCGCAGATAATGCCTTAGACACAAAAACACGTGAACAAATGGGCTTATGGATTTACGGCTGTGATGTCTGTCAGGATGTTTGCCCTGTGAACAGGAACAAGTTCACGGAAAACGATGAGTTTCCGTTATTATTACAGTTTGAAGAGTACATGAAGCCTGAAAATATCATAACCATGGACGAAGATACATACATGAATGTTGTCAATCCGAGATTTTTCTATATCGGAGAAGAAGGCTCATGGCTCTGGCGTTGCAACGCACTTCGTAGCTTGATTAATTCCGGCAACAAAGAGCACCATGAGCTAATAAAAAGCTGTCTTGACCATGAAAATCCCCATGTTCGCGAGGTTGCGAAATGGGGTTGTGAAAAGTTAGGGCTAAAATAAATTTAAATTTCGGGAGATTTTCTATGCTGAATATAAATATCAGACCTATGGCTCCAAAGGAGCTTGATAACATAGCTGCATTTATTTCTGCGGGGTATTTTGACGACATATTTTTTAAATGGGTAGTCCCTCCGGACTCAGAGCGGCTCTCTGTTGTAAAGGATTATTACAAAGTGTATTTAGGTGCGAAGGGGGCACACATCTATGTGGCGGAAGAACACGGCACTCTAGTCGGTGCAAGTGTTTGGTTGCCGCATGATGTTGAGGCATCTATTTACGACGACATAGATGCCGCTACGGGTGAATTTGCACCAAATTTTCGCGCTGTAGCTGATTTGTCCCACGAAAGTGAACCAAAAAACACGGCTTTCACACAGTTAGTCGGCTTTGTTGTGGACCAATCACAGCGAGGCAGAGGTATCGGCATTGAACTGATGAAAGCGCATCTTGACGTAATGGACGAGTGCGGCATCCCGACATACCTTGAAGCGAGCACGCCTTTCCACGGTGGCGGAGTATATGGTAAGTTTGGATATACACTGTACGGGGACCTTCTTGTGTTTTCTCCCACAGCGGTACTTTACCCGCTATGGCGTAAAACAGGTGGCTGATATAGCATTATCCGCCGAAGAAAAAGTCATCCGAGGGCATTGCTCCGCCTATCAGGTTGGGGTTTTCATCAAATATAGTTTGCAAGAATGTTTCTATCGCTGACCTTGCTTCGGGGGCACGGGTGAATTGCATGGGAATCCTTCCTGCGCTCACGGCGTTTCCGATAATTTGGCCGCTCGGGATTGCAACAGAGCCAAGCTCAACAAGTAAATCTCCCGCTTCTACAGGACTCTGCATTACAAAGTTTGTCGATTGCTCCACTGCTGCGATAAAGCTGCTTAATAAATCCATGTCGCCGTCAAGCAGTCTTTCGTGGAATATCAGTGCTGTTTGCGGATATACTTCACCGGCATTGTTTCTCGCCCATTCATCTTGCAAGTTTATCCGCGCGACAAATCCTTCTCTGCCCATGTTGCTTGCAAAACCTGTTATTGCAGTAGCCACAGGTTCAGCCAAAAGTGCAAAGCTGACTTCTTCGCCGCCGACTACCATACCTGTTGCAACAGCATCTCTAACATCGCTCGGTGCTGTCAGATAGATGATTGCCACCGAGTCAGGGTCAGGTGTGAAGTCTGCTGAGTCGGGTTCAATAAACGGTATTCCGTTTTGTGTGAGTACCGCTCTGAGCGTAACCCCGGGTGTGCCCGCTCTTGCAAAGGCGATTATTGTTTCGCCGCGAAGTTCCTCAAGAGAACCTATCTCACGGTCCGACACAATATGCATTAATCCCCATGTGGGGATTGCGGCAAGGCGATACCCGCTTCCAATGGTGTGCATCATCGCCGCTATGTTTATAGGTGCTATTGCAAAATCAGGCTCTGAGTTCATCAGTGCTGCAACAAGCACATCGACATCATTTGTCATCGTATACGTAATGTCCAAGCCGTCAATTCCGGCAAAGTTATCAGACATCATGTAGGCCATGCTGAGTCCCGGAGCTCCGTCAACCAGCATAACGCTTATAGGTATATCTTCCCTTATTTCTTCTGCACAGGCTGTAACAAGCACCACTGCAAATACGCATAGGATAATTAAAACTGCTATTTTCTTCATCATTTATCTCTCCAAATATTGTAATTTCTTAGATAATATACTATAATTATATGAATATTCTGTTGCTGTGGCAACAAATTTTAATGGAAAGGCATGGTGATTATTATGGAACCTAGGCGTTTGTATCGTTCGCGCAGCAACCGATGGCTCGGAGGGGTTTGTGGGGGTCTTGCTGAATACTTCAATATTGACCCTCTTATAATACGTTTGTTGTTTCTTTTCATTATAGGGCCTAATTTACTTGTTTATATTTTATGCCTGATTTTGATTCCCTCGGAATAAAAGCCGGAGATTATGTATCTATCCCCTATATATCTGCCTTAATGCTTCCATGCTTTTGTCCGCTAATTCAAAGTCGTAGTCGTCCATCTGCTTGACGAGCTCTGCGGCTTCCGGAATACGGCGTAATTCATCTATATATTTCAAGCTGTCGGCATTTTGCGATTGAAGCAGTGGCTCCAGCTTGTCCAGAAGCTCATTGATTTCTTCTTTTGTCATATCACCTTTGACTTCTGTGAGTTTGGGAAGTGTAATATTATCAAGCACATGGTTAAGCTCGTTTTCCAAATCGGATAATTGAGTGTCGGAAAGTGTTTTTTTGTCTCTCAGGGAATCTTCCGCATCCTTTGCAATTTGTGACAGCGTTTTTTCGCCAATAAGTGCGGCTGAACTTTTCATTATATGCGCCAAGCGATGCGCCGTTTCGGTATCGCCGCCGTTTAAGGCTTGTGTTATGGTCACAAGCGCATCTTTATGACCTCTGGCGAAGTCATCCCGCAGTTTCTCTATAACACTTTCATCGTTTAAAAAAGAGTTAATATCATTTTTATTTGCAAACTGATTTTCGTCCGCAAAGCTGCTGTCTGCAAGCTCATGAATCGATGACTTTGCTTTTGCCTCGGCTATAACCTCCGGCGGCTGTTTATCGCGTATAAACTTGAGTAAAACATCATTTAGTTGCGTTGATTGTATGGGCTTTGAAACAACATCATCAAAGCCTCTTTTCGTATATTCCTCCGCTTGACCAACCAAGGCATTTGCAGTAAGCGCCACTATTGGATGGCTGTAACCCTTATCCCTCATTATGCGCATGGTCTCTGTACCGTTTTGCTCCGGCATTAAGATATCCATAAAAACAACGTCATACACATTGCCTTGTTCAATTTTGTTAACTGCTTCTTGTCCGCTTGAGCAAGTGTCTACGGAAATTCCGTAAAAGGCGAGCAACCCCTTTGCCACGAACAAGTTAGCATCCACGTCATCGACCACAAGCACCTTACCATACGGCATCGGTTCAAGTGCAAGTTTGAATTTTTCCTCAGTCTGCCATGAGTTCGATTCAAAGTTTTGCAGTATTGCTGCTACTTCTTCGCCCAATGTCTCTGTTGTACATATTTTTTGCGGCACAACGATACGCGCGGTTGTGCCTTTTCCTACTTCGCTTTCAAAATTAACTTGACCGTTCATCATCTTCGCCAAACTGTACACTATAGGTACACCCAGCCCCGTGCCGCTGATGAAGTTATCCTCCGACTCGTAAAATCGAGAATATTCGTTGGTTTTCATGACTTCTAATTGATTCTCGCTCATACCAAAACCTGTATCGGCAATGACGATTATTAATTCAACATAGCCATCACGCTCTTCGCCGCGCGAAAATGACAAGGATACGAAGCCTGATTCCGTATACTTAAAAGCATTGGAGATTAGATTGCTCGTTATTTGCCTGATACGCAGCGTGTCGCCTATTAACCGAGCGGGAAGTTGCTCATCTACGTGTACCCTGAGGCTGACAGTTTTATGCTCCATATATACCATGTGCATTTGCGTTGTATTCCCTATCAGCTTTGCCACCTCATATTCCTTATCCACAATAGGCATCTTGCCTGCTTCGATTTTTGAAAAATCCAAAATATCATTAACTATATTGAGCAAGGTCTGTGCGGAATCGTGAATTTTGCTTAACGCCTCTTTCATATACTGAGATAACGCAGAACTTCTCAAGCATATTTCAGATATTCCCAAAACTGCCGTAATAGGTGTGCGGATTTCATGACTCATTCTTGCGAGAAATTTGCTCTTTTCTTCGCTGGCTTTTTGCGCAACTTGCGAAAGTTCTTTTTGTCTAAGCATTTCCTCAGAGGAATCGAGCAGAGCGTTTATTGCAAGTACGGTTTCTCTGTGCTTGCCTTGATAGTCCGCAGGGTCAATGCGGGCATCCATGTTGCCCTTTTTTCCTTCATCCGTAACATTGTAAATCTCGCTGACCAAGTGCGAAAACACATCCAGCGTTTTTGTAAATGCTGTAGTTATTTCATCGGTCCCGTCTTGTAGCTCCAGTTCAAAGTCCCCTTGCGCAACCTTGACTGAAGCCGCCTCTATAACTTTAATACGACTTGAAAATGACCTGAGCATTGAAAACGCCATTAGAAATGCCGTAACAAAGGCAGCCGCGAGAGACACCAGTGTAATCGTTGTCGAATAATTTTGAAACTCTATAATCCTTTCTTCCGCAGCATCGCGGTTTACGTTAATAAAGTAACGTAAAAACTGGAGAAAAATCTCTGCGGCATCTGTGTAGTCCATTACATTTCCTGCATCGAGACTCATATTTCCGGATAAGAAGAAATTTTCCCGATAAACTTCATAAATCGCATCTATATGCGATATGATTTCCCCCATGATAAATATGCGGCTATCCCCGTTGGTTGCAACAATTATTGGGTCTGCTATAACTGATGCTTCGTAAGATTCCTTTAAATGCGATAGCCATGCATGTGAATAGCTGAGGTTTTGTTCTGCTAAAATCCACTCTGCTTCATTTGCTGCTCCGAGCCAGCTACTACTCAAAAAAGTTTCGCGTAAAAGCCGCCTCAGTTCGATAAACTCCTGATGGAAGGTAAACAGTATTTCCGAACGTTCTGTCAAATAATATGAGTTATGAAAATTAAGGCGATCTATCTGTATGTCAAAATATGCATCTATGCCCACCTGTGTGGTAAATATAAGTATCACAATGGCAAACGAAGCAAACATCTTTGTCCTGATAGCCGCAGATTCAATCCGCTTGAACATATGCGCTATAATGCCCGGCATAGCTTCCTTATGAACATGCTTTATAGCAACCAGTTTACTAATACCCGCTGCGACAAGCAATATTAAGGAAATCAGTGAAACCAGTACAAACATATCGTGGCGATAATTTGCAGCATCAATCGCACCCTGTGTACGCTCATTTACCATATTGCGAAGTTGTTCGCCCAATAAGGATATAGGGCCGTCCAGTGCTGCGACTTCTGCACCAAAAGCAGTATCAAGCGCTTGCTGATAATATCCTGTTGTACGCAGAAGTATTGCCTCTGCTTCAATTTGCCTAAGCAAGTTAAGCCTACCTAAAACATCAACAAGTGTGTTTATTTCGTCGCTTTCGGCATTTAAAAGAATAAAATCTCCCAAAGCATTTCCAAACCTGTCGCGATCAAGCTCCTCAAAATATGAATCATGCTGAAACTCATTGCCGGTGATAACAAACATTCTGGACATCCTTGTCAGGATTTCTCCACCCCGCTCAGCGTTATAGGAGGCGTTGATTAATGCATATTGTTTCTGGTAAGCATAAAATTGCTCCTCGGAGGCTGTGCGGGCTAGTATTGAAAAAAGCAAGGCTGTACAGGAAAGAACCAACATTGCAGCACCAAAAACCTCCACAAAGCCGGGCATTGCTGATTTCCCTACAAAAACCAGCAATAAAATGCTTCCCATTGTCAGCAGTATAGCGGAAACAATAGATAAATTTCCGAAAATTTCGGCTATGCGCCGTTGCCCCAGAGCCGTTTCTGTGGTGCGCTCGTATACCAGATCCCTCGCTTCGTCACTCATAGGACCTGCCGGGATACCCACAGCCTGAATCTCCGGACCATGCGCCAGTGCAATGGCTTCTTCGATATACCCCGCCCGCCGTAAGCGGATTACCTCCCTGTGGATATCAAGCATTTGCATTCTCAGGTCTGTAACATCATTAAAAATGCTGAGTTCTTCCTCAGTAACCCCGAAGACAGCAAAAGTTTCGATAGTCTCACCATATCGGTCAAGCTCCAGCTCAGCAAAAAACGACTCATATGCTAGGTCGTTCCCGGTGATGGCGTAGTATCGGGCAAGCCTCGTGAAAACGCCTCCGGCTACACTTGATTCGTATATAGCCGAAATTATGGCGTGTCTTTCTTCATATGCACGAGCAGCCGCATCGGTGGCTCTCATTGCAAGTGCTGTAAATGCTATATTAACACATATCAAGAGAATTAATACAGCCGTTAAAATGCTGACATATCTCTTTTTCATATAGCCACGCCTCCGATAACAAAGTTAATTTTGCTTTAATAATAAAGATTTATTTTTTCTTATTTTTTAGAGAATAGGTCTGCATTATTCTGATAAGCGATTGATTGTAACAGAAATTGCTCGGCAAAACAATCCTAAAAAGTTAATAATGCATTAATTATTATTTTTTGCTCCCACATGTATTGGTTTTGCCCGAGATGTTGACATTTTGCTTTGCTCCGTGATATGCTCAGTGTCACTTTTTCATTTGAATAATTGTGGATTTTATGTTCTGTATTAGGGAGGGCTTACTGCTATGCTATCTGTAAAATCAAGCGAGTCTTGTTTGTTTGACCAGATTTCACTTGGGGAAATTATGCTCAGGCTTGACCCGGGCGATGGGCGGGTACGCTCGGCGCGGAGTTTTAGCGCCTGGGAAGGCGGCGGGGAATATAATGTTGCTCGCGGGCTGAGGAGATGTTTCTCGCTTCGTACAGCGGTTGTGACTGCTCTTGCCGAAAACGAAGTGGGTTATCTTATCGAGGATTTCATTCTTCAAGGCGGTGTTGACACGCGCTTTATAAAGTGGCTGCCATATGACGGTATCGGACGTGATGTGAGAAACGGCATTAATTTTACAGAACGCGGCTTTGGTGTGCGCGGGGCTGTCGGTGTCAGCGACAGGGCAAATTCGGCGACTTCCAAGCTAAAACCGGGCGATATAGATTGGGAGCACATATTCGGTCAGTGCGGAGTCCGTTGGCTTCATACGGGCGGTATCTTTGCTGCTCTCTCAGAGACTACTGCTCAGGTAGTTTTGGAGGCTGCAAAATGCGCTTCAAAGTATGGCACCATCATCAGCTATGACCTCAACTACCGTCCATCTCTCTGGAAGTCCATAGGAGGCAAAGAGAAAGCTCGTGAGGTCAACAGGGAGATTGCAAAATACGTAGACGTTATGATTGGCAATGAGGAAGATTTTACCGCTTGTCTCGGTCTTGAAATTGAGGGCAATACCGAAAATCTGTCCGATTTGCATATAGATGGCTACAAGAAGATGATGGATGCCGCTGTGAAAGAGTATCCTAACTTCAAGGTGATTGCGAGCACTCTTCGCACTGTGAAGTCTGCCACTGTAAACAGTTGGTCGGCCGTGTGCCTCGCCGGCGGGAAGGTCTATGAAGGAGAATGTTTTGAAAACTTGGAAATCTTTGACCGTGTAGGCGGCGGAGACAGCTTTGCTTCCGGGCTGATTTACGGTCTGATTAATGATTTTGATGTCAGCAAAGCTCTCAGTTACGGTATTTGCCACGGAGCTCTTGCTATGACTACTCCCGGCGACACTTCGATGGCGAAATGCGGAGAGGTTGAAAATCTGATGAAAGGCGCAGGAGCGCGTGTTGACAGATAGGAGAGTGTATTAACGTCTTTTACTCACTTAACAAAACTCAATCCAGCGCAGGTCAAGCTCGCAACCCGGTAAGAACACAAACTCAACTCGCATTTTTCCAAAAATTTTCTTTCTAAGCTCAAAAGTATTCTCAGTGTAGTTCATAGACTCAGGTATATCAATCATTGTTTTATATTCTCCGCTATCTCCCGTAAAGCGGATTTGCATCGAGTTTTTCTCTCGCTCAGATCGCCAACACATCATTATCTTGTCTGCACCGCTCTCTGTAAAATCCATATCTTCAAATAGTATGGAAACATTGTTTCCAATGCCTTCTACTGCACCATCCCGAACAATATATGAATCTCCGTATATGCCGTCATTATCAGACACATTCAGGCGCATGAGTGCTTTGCTCAGGCGTTTAAATTCAAAACCTTTTATATGCACTTTGTTTCTAAAGACAAAGCAGAGCGTGTTTACACCACGTATACGCTTAGGCAGCTTCACGCACACATCTTGATATGTGTTCCATATCATACCCTTGTCATATAGGAAAGTCGTGAGCTTTTCGCCGCCCTCATCCGGCATACCTTCCCATATCTCAAACTCAAATGGTTCACTGCTCAGCGTAAAAATCGGCACTGTCAGTTCGTCGGAGCCGAAACTTCCAAAATCGAGGTCAGAAAATCCGACGTGGCTTTCTTCGTCTCGTGCCGTTGCTATGCCCCGCTCGTTTCCGTTAGTTAATTTTCTGTTGCTGATATTACACAGTGCGCCAACCACAAATGTGTACGGATCGATAAAGGATCTGCCGATATCTTTTACCTCCATTGACATTTGAGATATTACCGTATCGTGATCTTTTCCGTTTTTGGCACAGCATCGTATCCATACTTCGCCGTCGCCCTTTGGTTTAAATGCGGCGCTTTTTTTATCATCAGAAACGACAAGCTCTCCAAGCGGGCTATCTGCCCCCGCTGCGTTGGTCAGTCTCCAGTGAATGTCGTCATAGCTTGCATTTTTCGGGTAAATTTTTGCCTTGAAGTCATAACCGTTTTGCTCAATCTCAATTTTGCGGATTGGAATATCAGAAGTTGAAATCGTCGCGGTGACTTTTGGCGTTTTCTCACTTGTTTGCTCTACAATTGCGAGCAGCCTTCCTCCAAGCAGCCGCTTGTTGTCTGTTTTGTACTGTTCAAAGTCTGCCGAATCGCCGTTATCCATTGCGAGAAGTGCTCCATCCGTGACACTGATGTGTACGCGATTGTTTGCGTTTTCCACTATGTTTTCGTTTTCATCTACGGCTGTTATTGAGACAAAATGCAACTGTCCGTAGACCTCTGTGGATATTTCAAGTTTTGCCGTATCTTCAAAGGACGTACGAACAGTTTCTGCCAGAATTTTACCGTCTTTGTCATAACCTACAGCTCGCAGCTCACCTTTTTCATAGGGAACTTTCCAATCTGTTATGAGGCGACCATTTAAAACATTCTTACCAAGAGTTGTATTATTTAGAAACAATTCTACACTATCTGCATTTGTCGCCACGCGTACGTCTATAAGCTGTCCCGGCGAGAAATCCCAAAACGGGTATATGTGTAACACAGGCTCATCCACCCATGCGGCTTTGTGCACGTAGAAAGAATCTTTTGGAAAACCTGCTGTGTCTATCTGTCCGAAATATGAGTTTTTCGTGTGGTATGGTGTCGGTTCTCCTATATAGTCTTGCCCCGACCACAAAAATTGTCCGAGTGAAAACCCGGTGTTTTTATCGGTTAGAGCGCATATTTCAGCACTCTCCGCACCCCAGCTTGTGGTGCAATTTCCAAGCGACGAACATTGCAAGTCGTCATCGGCAAGCATTGATTGTGCGAGCGGAAAGCGATAGATATTACGGCTTTGTACTGTAGAAGCCGTTTCCCCACCATAGATTATCCAGTCAGGATATTTTTCATGATGAGCTTCATAGAGGTATTCGGCATAATTGTATCCGACCAACTTAATTATGTCTGCGCATTTTTGTGTATTTTCCCACGCCATATAGTTTGATGAAAAAGTGACATGCGCATTGCGCCTGTGGTCATGCTTCTCGACATTTTCAATCAACCTGCGCATAATTTCTCCGCCACGTTCTGCGCTCGCGTGTGTATCGTATATTTCATTGCCTATGCTCCACATGATGAGAGATGGGCAGTTGCGGTCGCGCCGTACCCATGCCGCTATGTCATCTTCGACACACTCATCAAAAAATCTTGCATAATCGTATTTTGTCTTTGGCTGCTCCCATATATCGGTTAGTTCGCTCATGACAAGAAATCCCATCTCATCGGCAAGTTCCATAAAAACTGCCGAGGGGGGATTATGCGCTGTTCGCAAAGCATTTACACCCATTCCCCTGAGAAGGTCAAACTGTCTGCGGATTGCATCTCTGTGTGTTGCCGCACCCAACGCGCCCAAATCATGGTGTAGGCATACGCCCTTTAATTTTACGTGTCTGCCATTGAGAAAAAATCCCTTATCTGTGGTAAAGTTTATTTCACGAAACCCAAAACGTGTATGCACTACATCAACAACTTCTCCATCAACTACTAACTCGCTGCGAAGTTTGTAAAGCTGCGGGTTATCAATGTCCCAAGCTGTGATATCGCGCTCTTCGCCCGGCAGTTCATGGCGTATCTCATATTTCTGACCCTTTGTCTCCACTTCGGTTTCTACATGATAATGCCAGCGCCCATCAGCTTTGGTTGTGCTGATGTAAACACCGTTTGTCACTATATGGCACGGATTTTTGACAACGAGCGACACGTCTCGATAGATGCCCGCTCCGCTGTACCATCGGGAGTTCGGTGCTTGGTGGTTCACTTCCAAGAGCAGTTCGTTTTCACATTCACATTCAACATAGTCCGTTATGTCAAACTTAAAAGGCGTGTATCCGTTTTTCCATTCTCCGACGAGTTTGCCGTTCACGTATAGCGTTGAATCCATGTATACGCCATCGAAGCAAAGTATTAGCTTTTGCCCTTTTTTGAGAAATTTTGTGTCCAATTTGCGTTTATAGATGCCCACGCCATCTGCGTAGAGGTTGTTTGTATCATAGATTAACCAGTCATGTGGTACTGAAACAGGCGTGAACTTCGGTGACTGCTCATCATCAGATTTTAAGGCAAACTCCCAACCATCGTTTATAAGTATATACACTCTGGCAACCTCCCGTATATAATTCTGGGTAACACTAAGATTTTATAAGGGAAACCGGGTGTTGTCAAGTTTCCACTTGTTTATTATGTGCTTTTTTGTATGCATAACTGTGGGCTATTGCAAAGGCTACCAAGTCACTTACCACCTGTATTGCGCGGTGTATCACTATGGCAGATAGCAATAAGCCCTCATAAATTGTTGCGCCGAGGAACATCAGCAGCACAATCTCGCGTATTCCCAGACCTCCGGGCGCACCGGGGGTTAAAAATCCAATCAGCCATGACATTATATAGAGCCCGGCTATCGTTATTCCCAGACTGAATGTAATAGGTTGCCCCAAGATAGCCATGGTCGTCATAAACGAAAAGCCCCAAAAGCTTACAATTACAAGCATGACAGGAAAACGCTTTATCAGCGCTGTTATCCGAAGCCCTTTTGTTTCATTTTTAATGTCAAATGTGTCGCCAAACAGTTTATGGCGAAATCGAAATAATATGAATATTACAAGCAGCACTGCCAGAAGTGCCGCTCCGAGTATTAGTTCCGTATATTGAAACTCCAGTTGACGAATGTAATGCAGCACATAATCCAGCGAAAAAACAGAGGAAAGGATTAGCGCCGACACTATCCATAAAGCTCCCTCCAGAACCGTCGCAAGGGCTACTTTGCTGTGCTTAAGCTCGTCAGTTTCTATGGCCATTTGGTTGCGCCCGATAAGGAGCATAACACCGCCAGGGATGTATTTATATATGTTTGCATTGTTATATGCTTTAATAGCAATAGGTCTGCTTATATTTATACCGGAAATGCCTGCAACTATTTTGCGAAAATTCTCCGAAGTAAAAAGGACAGCTGTGCTCTCCGCTAAAACTACCAGCAACAATGGGATTAGTACCCATACATTTGCCAAAACAGTAAGGTCAATACCGTCTCGCATTTCAATAATCCGCATGACCACAAAGTACAGAGACACAATCATGATCACTGTACCGAGCAGGGATACTACTTTTTTTATGTCAATTTTTCTCAGCGGTTTCACCATTCCTGTTTAATATAATCCTAACTATTGTAGTATAGCACGGCAACTTGCGTATGTCTATGTTTGTATGTTATGATGCTATTTGCAACACGAGCTTTCGTATATACATGAAAGGGGTTATGTAGTTGAGGAAAAATACTACATATATGATTATCTCATTCACCGCAATATGGCTGATACTGACCGAAAGCATAACAGTTTGGTCAGTGCTTGTAGGTATTGCGGCGAGTGCTGTTTGCGTTTTTTTGTGCCGCCGCCACCTCCCCCTCAAGGAAATTACGGGGATTAATTACGCCGGATTTGCCATATACTTATTTTTTCTGGTAGGGCAGATTTATGTCGCCGCATTTTCGACAATCAGGCTGATAATAAGGGGCGCAAGGTCGGAAATAGTAGAAGTTGAAACGAAAATAACTAATGATTTTTTGCGAGTTATGCTGGCAAACTCAATCACAGTTGTCCCCGGTTCGGTCACGCTTTCTTTGCAGGGAAATAAGCTGACTATCTTAATGCTCCGTGATAAAGATGCCGACAGCCAAGATATAATAATGTCAGCCATGCTGATGAAGAGTAAATTGGAAAACCGATTGCTCACGGCGCAGAAATAGGGGGGGGACTATGATTTTCATTTGGATATTACTGGCGTTTATGCTCCTTTTCATTTTCAAAACGATAAAGGGCCCTACAATATGGGACAGACTTTTGGGGCTTAGTCTCATTTCCGTAAAGGTCATTGTTCTCATTGTTGCTTACGCATCCATCTTCGATTTGGCATTTTTGCTCGACTATGCGATTATAAGCACCCTTTTCGGGTTTATCAGTATTATTTTCATCACACATTTTATTCGCGGCAGAGTACAGGGGAGGAAGAAATAAATGGAAATCACAGGTAATATCGTAATGGGGATAGGCGTTGTCTTTATGCTCTTTGGCGTAATCGGGATATTCAGGTTCAAGGAATTTTACTTAAAAATCCTCGTGCAGGTAAAAATTGACACAGTTGGTGCGCTAACATTTATGGCGGGGGTCGTCATAAGGCATGGGTTTAGTTTTTTCTCTCTCAGAGTGCTCCTTATAATGCTTTTGCTTTTGATCTTAAACCCGCTGACAGCACATATCATTGCCCGTGCAGCATATACGTGCATCGAAGAAAAGCACGAGGAATGTGACGACATATACGGAGGAAGCTAGTTTGATATATGTTTTGCTGCTTTTTTGGGTTATAAGCGCAATACTCACTATCAAGACACAGAGGCTGGTGAGGATTGTCGTATATCTCGGCGTATTTTCCGCAATATCCGCCGCGTGCTTTTTTGCGCTCGGCGCGCCCGACGTGGCGATGGCAGAGGTTGCTGTCAGCGCATTTTTAACAATTTTCCTGATAATATGCTTCGAGAAATATTTCAGCCTTGTGGCTAATGCACCCACCTCGGAAAATAAAAACACGGCAACCGCAGCGACTGAAGCTAAAGCAGGCGAAATAATGGAACTAGCAGCCGCAAGCGCAGATACAGGCAAAATCGGCGATGTCATAGCGGAAAATTTACCTTCCGCAATCAACGCCGCGACTTCAACCGCAAAAGCCGATAACTCCGGAATACTAAAACGTGTCGTTTTCCCTGTATGTTTCACTGTGTTTTTGCTTGTGCTGTTTATGTTTAACATGCCTGATTCCGCGGCAAATACGTTTCTCAGAGATCTATACCTTGCAAACTATCGCATTGATATAGGAGGGCAAAATGCCGTAACTTCCATATATTTAGGTTACAGGATATACGACACGCTTTTTGAGGCGTTGATGCTGCTCATTGCCGCCATCGGCGTTTCGCATATGTCATGGTTCAGCGACCAAGATAAAATTGAGGGAACGATTGAAGCCGTCCCAAAACCCGGCGCAGTGGATATCTACACAATACGCATCATTTGCCCAATAATTCTTCTGTTCGGAATCTACCTTGTATTTAATGGGCATATTTCGCCCGGTGGAGGCTTTCAAGGAGGTGCGGCTGTGGCATCGTTTTTCATATGCAGGTACATGATACACAGCGTTTCCAACGTCCGTCTAAACAAAATCATGGTCATGGAAAAAATAACATTTGTGGCTATAGTGCTGCTCGCAATATTCTTCATCTTCCTCGGTGTATACATTCATTTTCCCGAGTTTAGAACCATATACATGATAATGATGAATCTGCTCATTGCACTCAAGGTCGCTTTCGGCTATACGATAATCTTCTATCGGTACATCGCTTTTGAAAGGAGGTAGACAGTGAATTTTGAAACAGTCGAGTTAATAACCATAATAATGTTTTTTATAGCATTTTTTGGTCTAATCACAGGAAAAAGTGTCATAAAGGGCATAATTTCAATCGTTATCATGGAAATCGCTGTCATTATGTTCTTTTTAAGCATAGGCTTTTCACGCGGCATATTACCTCCGATTGGTGATGTGACGGGCAATGTGGCAGACCCGCTGCCGCAAGCACTTGTGATAACCGCTATTATCATAGGTGTTTCGGTAACTGCCGTTAATCTGACAATGCTTATAGCGCTTTATCGAAAGCTAAAAACAACCGAGTGGGATATTCTAAGAAAGAGAAACATGGAATAAATAATGGAAATGCTTCCGTATTTAGTTATAGTACCAATACTGATTGCTATGCTTTTGTACCTCTTTCCGGTGGCAAAGGCGGCAAAATTCATCGCAATTACGGCGCAAGGCGGCATAATGGTCCTTGCGGCGAAGATCTTCTTTTCAAGCAGGCAAGGAGATATTATCGTAAATATCGGGGATTTTGAGTCCTTTATGGGTATTACACTCAGAGCGGACACGCTCTCTTCGGTTTTTATCGTGCTGACGACCTTCGTGTTTTTTATCGCAATCATACATTGCTTTTTTTCAAATCCCGGCAGACTGTTCTGGTTTTTGTTGTTTGTTTGGGAAGCTCTGCTCATCGGCGTTTTTCTCACACGGGATTTGTTCAACATTTTTGTGTTAGTTGAGGTTGCGACGGTTGTTGTTTCCATTCTCATAATGTATAAGCGCAACAACCGCTCGATGTATGACGGTATGTTTTACCTGATGGTGAGTATTGTCGTCATGCAGTTTTATCTGCTCGGCGTGGGTTATGTTTACAGACTTGCGGGTGTTTTGGACATGGAAGCCGCGACCGCGGTGCTTAGTGAGCTTGACAGCAGTCAGCTCATCTTGCCCTACGCGCTCATCATAACAGCGATAAGCTTAAAATGCGCGCTTTTACCGCTTTTTGCATGGCTACCAAAGGCTCATGCAACGCCAAGTGCGCCGACGGCTGTTTCGGCGTTGCTTTCAGGCTTGCATATCAAAAGCGGCGTGTATATGTTAATCAGGGTTCAGGAGCTGTTTTCGAGTCTTGACTCCTCGGGTTTTTTCCTCGTTCTAGGGCTTGTAACGGGCGTAGTCGGCTTTACTTTGGCAATCGCCCAAAAGGATATAAAACTGATTTTAGCCTATTCAACGGTTTCGCAAGTCGGTATGATAGTTGCGGGACTGAGTATTCAAAGCAGCTTTGCGTACATAGGAAGCCTGTATCACATTGTCAATCACGCGCTGTTTAAGTCTGCGCTGTTCTTGTGTTCGGGTATTATTGTAAAAACATACGGAACGTACAATATCAATAAAATCAGGGGTTTATTCAAGCGATTGCCTATTGTTGCGGTGGCGAGCATTTTGGCAATCCTCGGCATAACGGGTGCGCCTTTGTTTAACGGGAGCATCTCAAAGTATTTTATTATGTATGATACAAATTGGATAGTCACGGCAATGCTGATGTTTATAAATCTTGGAACTATTACGGTGTTTATAAGATTTTCGACAATCTTTTTCGGAACTCCCGAGCCTACCTCTGATAATGGTGCGGATACCGCAGACAAAACAAAACACGGAGATCAAATCATGGGCGACGATAAAGTCAGAATTAACGAGCAGGCGACCGTACTGCTCCTCGGCGTGATATGTTTTGCGGGAGGACTTTTCGGGGCGCAATTTATACAGTTTTTGTTTGATGTTGAGGTCTATGTAGATGCAGCAGGGCATCTCGAAAAGGCGGCACTATATCTTGCAAGCGCGTTAATCGGATTTTTAATTTATCGCTTTTATGTGCAAAAAAGCTCATCGCTTAAACGTATTCGCAATTTTGACCTCGGCTTTCGCGCAATGTGCATAGCAACAGGCGGCTTCTTCGCCGCAGTCATGCTATACTTGAATTTGAGTTAGGGGCTAAAAAATAAGTATGTAGCTTGAAAAACTTCTGCAGGTATAATTCAAGTTGCATATAAAGTGATAAACGCTCTGATTGAGGCTGCTTAAGACAGTCTATAGACTACACTGTCTAGGGTTTATTCGGTAGGTTTTCTATATGTTCAACTATATTCACGCTTCCGTGCCAGATGGCGTGAATTTCAACAATGTGGTCTTTTTCAATTATTCTGTAAAGAACAATATAGTTGCCAACCACCAGTTTGCGATAAATTGCGTTGCCGGGATATAGCGGGAAACTGTATGGCATATCTTTTAATAACTCCGCGCGATGTTCAATCGCAGACATCACCTTTACCCATGACGAGGCATAAAATTGAGAAAGATATTCTTTGATGTTTGCCATATCGTATAGGGAGCTATCCATGTATTTGATTTTATATCGCATTACAGTCCCTTTACTTTTTCCCAAAACTCATCGTGAGAATACCAAACTGTTTCGGGGTCACTCGCTCTTGCTTCTCGCTGATTGAGTTGCGCCAATATCCATTCGTGGTGTTGGGGTGGAACGTCAGAAATTTCAAAGGGTATACGTCTTTCCTTAACTACTTTGTTTGCAAACAAGCTAAATATAGAGTTTGTAGTGATGCCAATATTTGAACAAAACTCATCAAGCTGTTTCTTCACATTTTCATCTAATCGAATGCTAAAAGTTGTAGTTGCCATCAACCTGCACCTCCATAATTGTGTTGCGTATGATACCTATTGTAACACAATAGAAGAAGTTTATCAAGCTTAAGATTTGCATCATTTGCAGAAAGTACCGCGCCGAGCAGCAACCTGAAAAGGGTTACTTTAAATATCTATATTGGTGTCAAATGCGAATTTTTCTGATGTTTGTCCTGGTGGGCTTGTAGTGGTTGTGTGAGTGTAGCTCTTGCAAGAACCTCTGGTGAGCCGAAGCACGCGGATTGCAACTATCAACAGCCCGACTAAAAAACGAACTTGAAATATTCTCAATATTTACACCCATTTTTTCGAGCAACTCCTAGCCAATCGGAGGTGTTAGGTGGCAACAATTGTATTCCGGTTGCCGTACAACCAGATAATTTTTCTTCAACGAATTTATCAAAAAGGTCATTAGAGATAAAGGAACTTCTTCAAGTTGTTAATAATACTCTTACACTTGAATTGCCATTAAGTAATTCTGCGATGGTGTCCAACATTGTTTCTGCATCTTTATAAGGTACTGGTGAGACCACAGTCCCTAAAGATAAACAATGTTTTCATTATCGATAAATTCACACTCTTTATCGTGAGTGACTATAATAATTATTTTGTTAGCCTTTATGTCATTGAGGTAATTACCTAGCGATTTTCGGCTGTATTCATCTAACGCAGACGTTGGCTCATCAAGTATAATTACCTCTGGATCTTTCAGAAGTGTACGCAAAATGGCGATTTTTTGCTTTTCGCCTCCTGAAAGATTATTAGAGTGTTCATTAATTACTGTCTCAAATTTATCCGGCAGTGATTGGATGAACTCATCGAGGTCAAGGATTTTTGACAGCTTATTCAGTAGCTCTAGTTTTTCTTTTGAAGTGTCGCGGCTATGTAATTGTATATTTGACATCACAGAATCTGCAAGTAAAGTTGGTTCTTGCTCAGCTACACCAATCAATCTACTACGCAAGGCACACATATCTACACTCTCAATAGGAATCCCATTAAGCATCACTTGTCCTGTAAATTCACCTGTATGTAAGCCTAGCATAATATTCAACAAGGTACTTTTACCTGACCCGTTTCCGCCACGCACAGTATATAGTGTGCCTTTCTTGAAAACTCTGCTCATATTATTTATTACGCAGAGATCACCATAGAAAAAGCTTAGGTTCTTTAATTCAATCGAATCTATCCGTCCTATGCACTGATTACCATTTTCTTCTCGCTTAATCTCAGCAAGACTTTTGAGTCGATTAAAGGAAACTAAGTTACTCTGGATTGTTTCCCCCATTCCGAAGAAATATCGCAGTGCCCCCAACATCATATTGAAGTAACTAGACATTATAACAAAACGGCCTATTGAAAGTCTGCCTGCGATTATTTCAGCTCCACCAAATAGTAAAAGTATAACTTGCACAACAATCAACACCAATTGATCAAAACTGCCAAAAACATAACTCGCTCGTTGTCTTTTAAACGCACTTTTTAATAATGGAAAAAAACTATGATTTAGTCGTTCTATAAACATACTATAGAGACTCTGGACTTTAATGAATCTCACATATGCAAGCTGTTCATGCAGTTTTCCAAAAAAAACTGACTGAGCCTCTTGGTAAATGAGATTTGCCTTATATAGCGTTTTTTTGTACAGTGTGTAAATCAAAAAATATACGCTGGCAACACCTAGCAAAATCCCTGCAAGAGTAGTGTGAAAGGAAAAAAGTAAAATCAATGTTGCCAGAATTATTACGACATTCACAATAATGCTTTGGATTACATTAATACAAAATATAATTAGTGCATTTGAATCATTATTTATTCTTTGGTTAAGATACGCAGTGTCTTGATTGTCTATAAACCCAAGTGCAGAGTGTTGCATTTTTTCAATAAAAACACAATTAAGCGCATATCCTAGCCTATTCTGCAAGTGAACATAAGTTCTCCCGGCAATGTAACCAATAACAATAGATGCCACATTAATCCCTACAAATAGTAAAAAGTAAGAAACCGCAAAACTCATGTTCTCAGCAATTAGCAAGTAATCCATAAAATCACCAACAATATATGGTGAAATCAAAGTACTTGTGCTCATCACTACTGAAAGTGTGATATATAAAATTAACGTCCACTTATGTATCTGAAGATAGGGCTTGCAAAAAGTGAATATTCTTTTCATAGTGAAATAACCCCGTCATATTTTATTGAACAGCATATTTACTTGTTTCTAAAGGATGGCAAGACCTATATGACGGAAAGCCTTGCAACCCTTTAGAACTATTTGCACTTCCGCAGAAACCTGAATGAATATCTATGATACTAACTCAATTGATGCCTCTAAGGCTGGACTGCTGATACGTATGTAAACATTTTTTAGTATCTCAAAACCTTGGTTTCCAACATATAAATAGTAATACCCTTGAGACAGATCGCTTCGCGGAACAAAATTATAGTGGGGCATTTGGTCGTAATTCCCTGCAAAGCTAAACCATTGCCCACTCATTTCAGGTTCTTCTCCTGTTTTCCGTAAACCACTAAAGATAGACGTTCCTGAATCTGTCCACACTTCAATGTTATATGTGATTCCTTCGCTTACGAAAACTCTTGCAATAGCCACGGCTTCGCCGGAAACGATTTCACTGACGTTTGCATATACAGAGACGTTAATCTTTTCAATAATAAGCTCATCGTGATTGCTTTCCAGTGTGCTTAAATCTGCTATGTCAGCTTCTGATGCTACACTTTCATCTGTTATGTCAGTGTTTTCTATGCCCGCGATTTGGGTCTCATAATTATTTTGCGCACATGCACTTGTGATAACTACTGATGCCATCAATGCAAATAATATAATCAGGATTTTCCTTTTCATCTTCAGTTTGGAACTTTTCATAATTACTATTCCTCCATTTATTTTTATATCTGTCAGTATAGCAGAATAAAACGTCAAAAGTTTGATTTGTCGCGACTTGCAGTAAATAAGACGTAAATGGCGTAAACCTGCCATTCACGTCTTTATAACTACATCTTGCGGCATATGGGTGTTATGGTTTTGTGAGTAAGTTATTTTACACCAATGGTTTGTAATCTGCTGTATAACTCTCGTCATAATTAATTTACCTCCCGAATAGTCACTAATGGTATTATTATGTGGGTATCAAACACACCGCTCGTATGTTCACGAACAATATGACCGCTATACTCAGAAACAATCGAATCTATGTATCGTAAGCCGAATCCCAGGGAGTTCTCTTTATTTGTAATGTAATGGTCTCCACTCTTTTTAAGTTCGCCTTCGTAGCTGTTGCTCACTGAAATCACCATATTCTTGCCCTTTGCCAGTAGCGAGAACGACACAAATTTACGTGTGCCTGTATCTTCAATCCGCGAACATGCTTCAATAGAGTTATCCAGCAGATTTCCGACTATTGCACAGAGGTCATTGCTTTCAATACGGTTATTTTCAGGGTACACAGCATGTACATTAACTTCAATGCCTTTTGAGTTTGCAAGCCACAGCTTGGAGCTGACAACGGCATCCAACACAAGATTGCCTGTGTGCAGCGTAATTTCATCATGATAGGTAACTTGGCTCATTTTCTCAATGTATTTAAGTGCTTCGTTTTTTTTATCATGCTCTATTAACGAGTTTAGGGCTATGATATTGTTATTGTACTCATGTCTCCACTTGCGTATTTCACCGTGTATTGCGCTGGTTTCCCTAAAATGGATGTCCTCCAGTTCAATGCGCTGCAATTTTGCAGATAACTCTATATTATTTGCTTCCTCGCGCACGTACAAATCGAACAAAACGAACATAATGATTAAAATGGCGAGTAACGCCACTGACATCCACATTAAAAGTGAATTGTGAAAATAGTCAAACTCATGGATATTCATGAAGATTAAAACAAAGCAACCAAGAACAACGATGACGTTCATGAAAAAAAACAATGTGGATTTCTTTTTGATACTGCTAATGCTCAGATGCTTTCCAGCTAATGTGAATAATACCACAACTTGCAGTGCCTTCACAAATATAAGTGATAACAGCCTAGATGTATCTTGGTATATGAAGCTATGTTCAAAAGCAACATTTGCGATGAGAGATGCAAGGCCTACACCTATAAGGGTGGTTCCCATCAAAACCGTGAAAAGTATAACAATGTTCAGTATTTTGTGGAACATTCTACCATCTTTAGCCACACTCAGAAAGATGATCATAAACAAGAAAGAAATAGTCTCATATGCACCCACTTGTAGCCCATGAAGAATCGAGAACACGCCAACGCTTGCTAATGCAAGCCAAAAAATTAGTTGAGGTGTGTGTGTGTTATATTTTGATGCAAATTTACTGTTTATGAAATACACGACAGCAGCTGTCTCTACCAAAACGGCTATTATCTCTATAATGACCCACTCTGCTCTCATTGCTCACCTTCCTACATGTAAGCGCACAAAGGCATTGTTCACTTCTTTCGTATTCTTACGGCTGATTGGCAATTCTTCACCTGTTGATAAAAGAAGAGACTCCTTGTAGACACAATCCGCTTTGAACAGGTTGACAATGTATGAACGGTGAGTTCTGATAAAGTAACCGGGAAGCAAATCGTGAAGTTCCGACATGGTGATTCGTTTCTCAAAAATCTCTTTATTTGTGTGAATCCGCACAGTGTGAGACATAATAGATATGTAATTGATGTCGGCGAAAGGTACTTTAACTTTTCCTGAATGATTATTCAAAATCATTATATCGTCATTGCGTGACCTGATTATTAAATGAGCCCTGTCTAGGACAGGCAACAGCTTTGCCGGAGAAATTGGCTTGATAAGGTAGTGAAGCGCATTTATATCATATCCTTTGAGGACATATTCTTTATAGCTTGTGACAAACACGATAAGCATGTTGCTGTCAGTTTTTCGGATAGTTTCCGCTAGTTCAATTCCGTCAATGTTCTTCATTTGTATGTCTAGGAAAGCTAGGTCAAAGGATATATCAGACCATGCAAAAAGGAATTCTTCGGCACTGCTATAGCATAATATATCAGCATTAACTTTTCGTACTCCTGCCCAATCCTTGAGTGCGGTAGTTAAACGCTCTTGCTGCACGGCATCATCTTCACAAATTGCAATTCTCATGTCAAATCTCCTCGTCCTTGACTAATAGTACAGTATCAGCCTACGAAAAACAATGATTTTCCGTAGGCTTTACATATGCCAAAGTTTACTTTTGTAGTTTTTTTGGTACTTCGGGCTGATAAATACCAAAAAAGCTTGCTAGACCGGCTCCCTTTTCGGCAATGTGATACGTGGCTTTTACTAACACAGATAGGACTTTTGATTTTACTGCTTTCATAACATTTACTCCTCAATATTTTTTCGCTTTGGTATAATTTCTCACATCAAAGTGATATACCCAGCATAATAGCACATTTTTGAGTGCTTTTGGCTCCTTTGGCGTAAACGGTATTTATTATGGCGTAAATAGCGTAATTTCCATTCTCTAGTATAACCTTTGTGGAGTTGAGATGTTTACTTTTTTAATAAAATTTTTACTGACAATCTCAGAACGTTTACTTCATAATTGCATTGCAGTTTTATTAGAGTTGGTGTCTGTCTCCGGTTCTCTTTTTTTGTTATGTTCTCGCTAGCCTTCACAACAAAAGCAATAATCCGAAACAATCACCGATAACATTTATATCGGGTGAATGGTTCGGATTATTTCTGTTTGGCACGCCAAATGGTGTCAAATACAACTTTTCAGATGTTATTTGGAACTTTCATAACTCAAAATCGCATCCACAAATCGCTTGCCGTATCGCTCGGCTTTCACTTGCCCAACACCTGACACATTTAGAAATTCCTGTGTGGAAGCAGGACGTTTTTCGCACAAAAATCATTCTAGCCACAATGCCCACATTTCCATATACGCAAAGTCAGGTTTTTCATCTTCCGAGTCTTGAAAATATATTTCTGCCCCGAAATCTCCGAATTTTAAGCCTTTTTTATTCTGCCACATATGTTGATATTTTAACGCCTTATTGAGTGCAACAGAAACAAGTTCATCAAAGGTTTCGGCTTCAAATCGCATAACAAGATAGTCGGCTTCGGGCAGTGTCCATATTTTGAAATTCTCATTGGCTGTAAATGGTTCAGTTTCCGCTCCTACAAAATATGGAAAACAGCCTTCCGGTGCAGTATCGTGATAAGCCACGCCAATTTTTCGCCCGGCAGGTTTTTTTGGGATTTTATCTTCTATATCACCGAAGCGCCGCCATATTTCGCCAGGCTCGTTTACGCCTGTGGCTTCACCGTTAGGGAATTGCCCCGCAATGGAAACATAATCCATAATACCCATAAAGTTAATGGGCTTATCCAAAACTACACGGTTTAATTCCAGTACCAAACCATCACTAATGAGAGGAACGCCCAAGTCAAGCATAGTATAATTCAGCAATAAATCGGGCTTTAAAAAGTTATTAAGACTTACATCGCTATCCCTGTATTCGGTTGGGGTTATATTGTATGCTTCCTTAAACGCCCTCGTAAATGTTTCGTGGCTACCGAAACCATAATCCAAGGCTATGTCAAGGATACGGTTTTTTGTACCCCGTAACGTTTCACAAGCCCTGTCTAATCGCCGTAACTTGATGTATTCCCTGACAGGCTTTTTAACAAGCCGCGAAAAAAGCCGCTGAAAGTAAAATTGTGATAGAGCGGCTTCATTAGCCAGTTCCTCAATGGTAATTTCTTCGCCTATACGACTTTCGATCGTTTCCAATGTTTTTTGTATAGATTCCCATGCGTGCATAATCAGCACCTCCTTATGGGTTCATTGTAGCATAGTAGAGCACGAGTTCGCTTGATGTGGTATGCCCTTTTTATACTGCAAAACTATACCATTTTGAAATATGTAGAAAAACTATTTGTGAAATTGGGACTTGTGCAGACGGCGTTTATACTCTCTATAGTTGGATTGATGGAGAAGATTTGGAACTTTCATAACTCAAAATGGCATCCACAAATCGCTTCCCGTATCGCTCGGCTTTCACCTGCCCAACACCTGAAACATTTAAGAATTCCTGTATGGAAACAGGGCGTTTTTCACACATATCTGTCAAGGTGCTGTCGTGGAAAATTACGAAAGCGGGCATATTCTGCTCATCCGCTATAACCCTTCTGACATCGCGGAGAACCGTAAACAAGCCATTGTCAATCGGTGACTTTGTGGCGTGTTTGTCTGCTTTAGGCGCTTTCTTCTCCTTATCCTCTGAGAGCTTCATACTGATTTGAGCACCGTCACGTAATATCTCATTTGCTCGACTGCCCAGCTTTATTACCGGATATTCATCATCTGTTTTAATCAGATAACCGTCAAGGATGAGGTGCTGCATTATTGCACGCAGTTGACGCGTTGACTTCTCGCTGATTCCGTATGTAGATAGCTTGTCAAAACCTAAGCGGAGAATTTTCTCATTTTTACTGCCCCGAAGAGTATCAATGACCATATTTAATCCAAACCGCCCTCTCATGCGTGTGACACAAGAAAGTATTTGTTGCGCTTCCACCGTGATATCTACTGTTTCAAACTTTGTGTTGCAATTACCGCAATTGCCGCAATAAACAGGAGGACTTTCACCGAAATACTTTAGCATATATCCACGCAAACAGTCATTTGTCGAGCAATAAAATGTCATTTCCCGTAGCTTTGCACGCTCGCGCTCCAGCAGTTGCTCTCTTTGCTCGGAATCCTCCACCTCTTCCGACTCACGCGCATTTTCAATCAGCCATAAATTAGTCCGGACATCTTGACCGCTGTAGAGTAAAATGCACTCTGCCCTCTCACCATCGCGCCCCGCTCGTCCCGCTTCCTGATAATAACTCTCTACGTCTTTGGGCATATTGTAGTGGACTACAAACTCCACATTTGACTTGTCGATACCCATTCCAAATGCGTTTGTAGCGACCATAATCGAAATGCGGTCAAAAATAAAATCGTCCTGATTTGCGTGACGCTCTGCATCAGTGAGTCCGGCGTGATATCGCGAGGCACTGTAGCCCTTGCTGATAAGGTCGCTGCATACTTCTTCAACAGTCGCCCGAGTTGAGCAGTACACAATGCCGCTACTTCCCTTCTTGCCCTCCAGAAAATCAAGTAACGCATGGAATTTGCTCTTTGGCTTTTGCACCTCAAAATACAGATTCGGTCTGTCAAAGCCTGTCGCAAGCACTGTCGGGTCATTAAGTTGCAGTGAGTTTACAATGTCTTTACGCACCTTTGGTGTAGCTGTTGCCGTGAACGCTGAAACAATCGGGCGGTGCTGTAAGTTACTTATAAACTCATAAATTTTTGTATAACTTGGGCGAAAATCGTGCCCCCACTGCGAAATGCAATGTGCTTCATCAATCGTTACCATTGAAATATGTACAGACTTTGTAACGCTCATAAAGCTCTCGGTCAACAGTCTCTCCGGTGCAACATAAATCAGCTTGTAGACATTATTGCGGGCGTTTTGCAGTGCTTTGCCTATTTGAGTATCACTGAGTGTAGAATTGATGTATGCCGCAGAAACCCCGGCTTGAACCAGTGCGTTTACTTGATCTTTCATTAGCGAAATCAAAGGCGACACAATAAGCGTAACACCATCCATAATCAGCGCAGGCACCTGAAAGCATACAGATTTGCCTGCACCGGTCGGCATTATGCCAACCACGTCTTTGCCCGCAAGGATATCTGAAATAAGTGTTTCCTGCCCCCCACGAAAAGAATCATGTCCAAAGTACTGTTTAAGCACCGCATGAATCGTTTGTGTATGTTCTATTTGTTTTTGCATGAGTTGATTTTCCTATCTATTCTAACTCAAAATGTCTCGCCAGTATCGAAAGAACATAATGCAGATTGTGTGCATCGGAAATTGACATAGAATTTACTCCTGTTGTTGTGCATAACACTATAATCCGCAAATCTATACATGTCAACAAAGATTTTCGGTTTTTTATCTTCGGGAAGAAATATCCGGTTACGCTCAATATCCTCTTCGGTATAACTTAATGCATTGATTAACACAGTTTTCGGAATCGTAGTCCTTGTTGCTCCAGTATCGACCAAGAAACGTCTCTTAGGCATTGTTACTCCATCAATTGCTGTTAATGCCACATACAGACTTGCAACACCAGTCTGTAATATCCGTTACGAAAACAACATCAATACAGGAAATATCCGAGGTGTCAGAGATTGATGCCGATGAGATATGTACAATTATTGAGAAGATGATTGCTAAATCGAAGGACGATTCAAAGTATAAGATGTTTAGAAACGCTCACTTAAACAGAAAAACAAACGAGGTCGTTATTGAGAAATTTACAAACTGTACAATCTGGATACTTTTGCGTTGTAATCGCAGCTGATAACTTATGTAAAACACTGGTATTGCAATCGTTTGTGTTGTTTTTGTGGCATATGACAACTCTTGTTTTGAGAGTTGTCATATGTTCGCTTCTGGCACGCCAACTGGTGTCAAATACGAACTTTTTTGTTTGTGGTGGTGGGTTTTTGGTGGTTGTTTCAATCGCATAGCAACAATAAGCTAATGTTTGGTGGAGCGACCTACATTCCACATCTCCCAACCTCACGAAAACGCAAGGGGCTACGACTTATAAACCGTCGCCCACACAATATAAAAGCTACCAATCAGCCTGCTCTTTTTTTGTTTCCAGTTGTTTTAGCATATCCTCTGCACCGCTCTTTAACAGTTCTATTTTCTCTTTCGCAAGAGGGCTATCATCAAGCATATGTCCTTTCTCGTTCACTATACCCACCCCCTGTACATAAATCCATTTTCTACTAGCGAAATAAGAAATTGTTCGACAATAATTTCGAGTTCAGATTGAGTTGCTCCATTTTCCGCTCCACAAAAGCAATATTTTATTGATGTGTCATAACAGTTTGTACATCGGTATGCAACCTTCTGTAAAGGTGGACTTAAACGCAGTAAAATCACCGTCTATTTCAACAAACCCTTTGCTTTTATACAGGTTCACAACAGCAGAAGCAGGCACAGAGTACAATACAATGACTTCAGCGCCTACGTATATATTAGCATACTGCTCTATAGTTGTGATAACAGCATCAAGTAATTTTGAAGATAAATCAGACCCATGGTAACGTTTATCCATTGCAAACATTTTCAATTCTATAGCTGAAGCAACATTTAACTTTGCAGGCTCACCGTGCAATAACGCAGATGATAGCAAAGAAAAATAGGCAATCAAATCATCAGTTTCACAGTCAAGCGCATGATGAATGACTGCATGATCACTATCTTGCCACAAATATTCATTAAAAACATCATAACCACTATCAAAGCCCGAAGTATTTTCGCAAGCAGTGTCAATGTAAAAATTTGCCATACTTATTTCCTGTCGGGCTTAGTAAACAACACTTTAAAGTCTTGTTCAAGTTTTTTCTTGTCTTTCTTTTCAGTGCGCCTTTCCTCCAGCTGAGCAAGCAATTCTTCTGATTGTTTAGAATCAAGAATAATCGGTTGGTCACATGGGACTGCAAGGACAGATGTAGTTTCTAATGCACTCATGGGGAAACCTCCTGTTACTTAGTTGAGAATGTACGTACCACTTTTATAGTCTAACATAAATGTGTTTAATCCGCAAATAAAATCTAATGTCGAAAATGACAACTAACGATTTACGTAGTATAATGGATGTACAACATCTATCATAAAAATCGAATGTATAAAGAGGTGGCAGTATGCTGGACTACCAAATAGTGGCAATAAATGCTGTAAGAGAATATGCACGCGCAAGAAACAATGAACATCTGACATCGCTGAAAAAAATCTGCACGCCTTTGCACGCCTTTTGATGTAGATACAAGCGTTCTGTCCGGGAAAGTTTTGGACTGCCCAATTACAATAAACTTTCATCCCGACAGACTATCCAATAATGGGAAACTAATAATTGACAACCTTATAGCGCAAGGCATGTACCATGGGCAGTTCCGCACCAGAACCACCAACGGAGGAAAAACAGCACACATAGGTGGCGATCGTTTCCTATGGGAGCAGCGGTTATTTTTCGATTCGTACCCGGAAGATTCTGTTGAACGTCCAAAGTATGGTGCACTAAACCTTTTTCGGTATATTGATGGCGCTTCTGCACGTTTTGGCTCCTGCTTCTTTAGTTTAAAAACAGTGTACGTGATAGATGCACTTTTGCGTATGGTGATAGTTCAACTAATCCAACCACGTTATGCACGGCTGATACATTCGTAGGTGTACTTGCAGGTATGTTTGAAGATGTACAGAAAAACGGCAGATTATTAAACCAGGTAATCGTAACCGAGCGAGAAACGCTGGCGATTCTATTGAATCCTTGTCAAGATACGAGGGTTATGGGGAGAAATCTGGATTACTGCATTGAAACGCATATACACGGCGACGTGTCATTGACAGATGATGTTGAATATTTTTATGTGGATGAATCTTTTGCAGAATCAGCCTTAAGCGAAAAGATAGAACTGCTTTGTGAAAAATATGGAATAATTCTCCGTTGGATAACAAAGCGGCAATTAAAGGTTAAAGACTTGGGTGATTTGTTCCGTGGTCCAAATATTCCCATTTTAGCCCAAAAGATTGATAGCAGGATTGGCAATAATCAGGGTGTTATCAACGCAGCTTTGATTGGGGAAGCGTCTTGCAACAGTTTATACAATCCCGGTTTATGGCATGACATAGGGAACGAGGCTGAAATCTTTCAATATTTCAAGCAACTTTGGCATACAGTCGCTTTTTTTGGTTAAGAACTGTGGAAAACACAATCAAAAAGCCCTGCATTTACAAGACCTCACTGGCTCGCCAACTGGTGCCAAATACGAGCTTTTTTGTTTGGGGTGGTGGGTTTTTGGTATCTATTCCGATGAATCGTTAAGTTTGTAGGCAAAAGGTTCATCAAGTTTTGTATATGGCTTAAGGCGTGATTGCCTAAATTCATAAAGCAATTTTCCGTGTGGGGCATCGATGTCTGTTGCATCGAAATTAAACGAAAAATTGAAATAACTCAAAATATCAAGTCCTAATAGCGAATTAAGAGACGTCACTGAATCTGATGTCAAAATGTAATCATTTTGTATTTCATGCCCGCTAATGTTCATGCGTGGAGCTTTAACTTTGTATAAGTCTGCCTTATTGCCATCCGCCATGGTAGGTTTATCTTTCTCAGATAATAGTATTTTATGGCTTTGTATAAATTCTTCTGTATATCCAAGTAACTTCACAAGAAACCGTTTTGGAACTGTCGTCCTTGTTGCACCTGTATCTACAAGAAATCCCCATGTTTCCATTGATTTTCCGTCAAATGTAGCCAAACTAACATCAAGAAATACAGCACCTGACACTTGCAACGGCTCAGACTTCATATGAGACCACCAATCATAGGCACACGGTTTACCCCTGTAAGAATTCTTGTGCTTTGTGTAATACCCTCTTGTATAGCATAATCAAGCAGCTCATCCCATGAAGGTGCTGTGTATATTGCAATACCGACCTTCCTCCCAGTTTCAAGGTTCATTTCAACTATTTTAGTCAAAATAAATTCATCGGGATACACTTCAGCAATGTGAATAAATAACATCTCTGTAGCATTATCTATTTTTTTCATTTCCAGCACACCTGCCTTTCCTGAAGATGAGTATATTATACTCTAAGCGATTTAAAAAGTAAACGAGAATCACTATAAATACGATTGACTGAAAAAATTCCCTCAATAATCTAAAGTAACTGCTCCAGTTGCCGCTCTGCACTACCGGATTCTTTAAGGAAAATCGGTTCGCGCATTTTATCTAACAGACCCATATTGAAAACCTCCGAGTAAATGGCTTTGTTTACGCTGAATTATCTTTTGCATAATACATGCGCGCATCTTCTAATTTTATAGGGAATAATTCTATAAAGTGTGACCACGACAATTGTTGCGACAGTGTCGCAACAATCTGCTTTGCTAAAACACAAGAGTGCGGTTGAAGTTCGACAGTCACCCGCACTCACTAATTTCAATTTTGCACTCGTCGCTCCCGCAAGCACCTACTCAAATTTTGAGAAAGTACTTGCATTTGATGTTCCCGAGTAATATAATAATTTGCAGGAAACGAGAGTGCCTCGCTGGATTTCCGGCGGCAGACGAGAAGGGTCGCCACCCTCCTCGCCCTGTATACGTAACAATCCTACGTACACAATTGCAATACTGCAATACCACGTTGACTATTTTACTATGGTTTGCCTATACTGGCAAGCACAACATAGTGAGTGGTCGGTTGTGTAGCATTAAATGTGCTGTGTATGTAATGTACACGGCATTTTTCGTTTCTCGGAGAACACTCACCGGGGCATATACGCACGTCTCGGTGGGGTGACACTCCGAGGAAGGAGATATTCAATGTTTGACTTTCTAGGAAAAAACAAGAAAAAAGAAGATACAATTATATCTGTAATATCCGTTACGAAAACAACATCAATACAGGAAATATCCGAAGTGTCAGAGATTGATGCCGATGAGATATGTACAATTATTGAGAAGATG
>Ga0209755_10001221_pt1 | contig 41514 bp, 30 predicted proteins | sample TergutCo191P1_FD_187301 | JGI IMG/M metagenome (GOLD analysis project Ga0209755, IMG submission 187301) | Cornitermes sp. P1 segment gut microbial communities from Petit-Saut dam, French Guiana - Co191P1 (SPAdes) (version 2) | ecosystem: Host-associated > Arthropoda: Insects > Digestive system... | reverse complement strand
TCGCACGTTGCTCAATTTTAACGCCATGCTCATCAGTGCCGGTCAGAAACATGACATCATAACCTCTCATACGCTTATATCGGGCAAGAACATCTGCACCAACGGTACAGTAGGTGTGTCCGATATGAAGTTTGTCAGATGGGTAGTAGATAGGTGTTGTGATGTAAAATGTTTCTTTAGCCATTGAAAAAAGAGTCCTTTCCGATTTTTCATACATATGTTTTGTTCATTGAAATCACGTGTTATAGCGATTGTTTTACAATCATTATACCATAAACAAGAAAAAAATCCAGTCTTTCGCAAATAAACCTTGACAGATGGGGTATATTTGCATAAAATTAGAAACAGCGAGTCAAAGTGGACAAGGAATTCCTTAACTATAAAATAAACAATCAAGCGGGAGGTCCGGGCTATGGCAGGAAAGAAAAATGAAAGTAAGATAAAGTCAATGCTTGAACGCAGAGGACTTATAAGAAAAGTAGACGATAGCGCAGATCGAAGCCCAAGCGATACAATACAGCGTTACAATCCCGAGCCTGATATAAAACCGATAATAGAGATGCCGGACGAGCCGGCGACGGTAAAATCCGCGCCAAGGCAGCCCATCCCGGGAATGTCAACCCCGGTATTCCCCGAAGAACAAGCAGACGAAGAAGATACCCTGCAAGCCGACTCCGTAACCCCCGGGCCCGCCCCGACACAAACCCCTGCTAGAGCTTCCGAGGAAAACCCATACACCGAAGAAGCCGCACCTCCACAGCCGGCACCGAAGCCGGAGCCTCTGTATACACCGCCTCCCATACCGCCAAGACCCACATTACAAGATGCAATTACTTCATACAGAAGCAGTAACGAAAGCCCCGCCGTAGAGCAGGAACCCACACCCGCACCGGCCCCGCCGCCGCGTCCTATATCGGAGAGCTATACAGACAAATATCTGAGCATAAACGAACTCTACGAAGCACTTGCACTCAGACCGAGAAAAACAGATTCTGTATACCTCATTGAAGAATACCTGAAAACACTCCCGGACTCACTCCCCGACTCATCACGCCGCGATATTGTCAATAAGATTATAACAGCATCGGGCTTTGATTACGATTTGCTCATGGGTGACGGTGTTTTGCGTGTAAAAATGCTTAAAGAATACGCAGAAAGGTTTGCCAGACACACAGATGACTACGTGGCAGCACGTCATACGGAACTTGAAGCACTTGAGCAACAAATCCAGCGCACAAGAAGGCTTATAGACAACCGTAAGGAACTTCACAAAAAGCAATTTTTCACTATAGAAGCCGAAGCTCAACGCTTAAAAGAAATCCTTACATTCATATCCGGATAAGGCATACAGGCATTAAACTTAGTTTAAAATTGCAAAAACATTTGCTATTATGAATTTTTTGTGATAACATAAGCACCCAATCGGAAAGTTTAGCAGCTCCCTTAATAAAGCAGAGAGGTAAAGTACATGAGAGGCTATGAAATTACAGAGCGCGGTAAGACAATAATTGTGGTATTACTGGTGCTTATAGTGTTGATTATACCTTCTGTATTTATATCCATAAACGCACTGGTCAGGGAAACCCCGCAAGAGGATCCGCCGGGCATTACGGAAACAACCCCACAGCCCGAAGACGACCCGGTAGGGGAAAACGCCGATGAAATTGCAAACAGACCGTGGCCTCCCGGTGGTAACGATGAAGTGCCGGGTGGTTCGGATAACGAAAATTCCGATAGCGGAAACACTGTAGACATTCCTCCGGAAGAAGGAAATGGAGGACCGATACCGCCGGACGCTTCCGACTCATCAGACTCATCCGATGCTTCACAGGGCGAACCTCCCGAGCAAGGGCTTGTAGGTCTTAATGTACCGGCGGGTACAATGGCATTTGTATACTTCCCGGGCGTTCAAAATGCTCTTGACGCAGAAACATCCGCAGCACTGGAAAGCTTCCTGGCATCACCGAGAAATGTCGAAAATGCGAGAGTAATAGTTCAGTTCCCGCAGCTGGCAGAAGGCGATAGATTAAATGTTGTAAACGCAATATTAAATGAACTTACGGGACACGGTGTTCCGAGGCAAGATATCGTATTCTTTACGATTGATGAAACCGTAGAGGGAGACAGCTTTGAAGTCAGACTGTCGTTTCAGACACCCCAAGTTGGCGGAAAATAGTATATAATTATAAAGGACGGCCCGTTATCGCCGATTTTAGGAGAAAACGGGCAAGAGCCTTTCAAAATGCATACCGCGTGATGCCTTCACAAGAACGGCATCACCTTTTTTTATCATTTTCGGTAAACTATTTAAAAGCTTCTCAAAATCCTCAAAATGCTCAGAAGAAGCACCGCCTGCAGAATTATATCCCTCATAGAAAAATGCGGCATCACCACCTTGGCAAAGAAGTAAATCAATGCCGCTTTGCGCAGCAAAAGCACCGACATCACGGTGCATCTGCTTTGAATTTTCACCCAGGCTGAGCATATCTCCCAAAACAGCGACACGTCGCCCCGATAACGAGGATAGAGAAGTGAGTGCAGCTTTCACGGAGTTGGGATTGGCGTTGTAGCAGTCGTCAATGAGGGTAATCCCCTCATGAGATGAAACTTTTGCCCTGCCGTCAACAGATGAGTATGCGGCAAACCCGCGTCGCACTTCTTCGTCACTGAGACCCAAAAGGTCAGCCACCGCAGCAGCGCCGGGCGCAAGAGCAGACAAGTGACTGCCGTATGCAGGTATGGTAACATTAAATCGCCCGTCGGCACTGACCATATCAAGAGTAGTCGAGTCAATACCCTGCGTTTCAACGTTTTCTCCGCGGTAGTCGTTATGCTCCATAAGTCCGAAAGTGTAGGTCTTTCTGCCCGCGTCAAAATTAAGTAAAAGCTCATCGTCACCGTTCATAACAGCAATCCCTTTGGGCTTCATATAGGGGAACGCTTCGGTTTTTGCCTTCAAAACACCTTGAAGGTCACCGAGCATATCAATATGCGCATAGCCGATTTTTGTCATTACAAAAACATCGGGCCGCGCCATAATCGCAAGTCTTGCCATATCACCGAAATCGCTGATTCCCATTTCAACGACAGCAACCTCGTGGCTTTCTCTCAGCCCGAGTAACGTCAGGGGAACACCGATGTCGTTATTGAGGTTCATGTCAGTCTTATGGACACGGAGCTTCGCCCCGAGAACAGCGGCAATGAGTTCCTTTGCCGATGTTTTACCCACACTGCCGGTTATTCCGATAACAGGAATGGTAAACAAACTCCTGTAATACGCAGCAAGCACCCGAAGAGAATCAAGCGTCGACTCAACCAGCACATAAGGACCTTTGGCATCGGGTATTTCAGACTCTGCGAGACAGCAAGCGGCACCTCTGCCAAACGCATCATTAGCGAAATCATGACCGTCCGCCCGCGCACCTTTTATGCAAATAAAAAGATTACCCGGCAGCACATCACGATTATCCCGCACAGCTCCCGAAACAGCACACTCGCACTGCTCCTGAGTACCGACAAACCTACCGCCCGTAACCTCTGCAATCTTCCAAGGAGTCAACAAACCCATACTCTCACCTCTCAATTTAGGAAATAAATAAACTCTTTCCGCATATTCTACACCATAACAAAAAATAGCACAACAAAATTTAACAGCAAAACGCTCTTTCAGAAGATGAAGGAGCGTTTTATGCAGAGAAAAACACAACGCATCGTTCACAAAAAATTTACACAACTCAGAGTGCAAACGTATCACCGCAAAATGTAGAAAAAAGCCACTTTTTCACATCGGAGTGGTAAAATTCCTTACATTTTCGCTCATAAATGATGAAAATCGGTTGTAAAAGTGTAAATCAAATGTCTAACGACAAACGTCTCCAAACCTGCTAGACTCTATGAGCAAAGCGATGCACAGCGTGTAAGCCCAGCGCAAAAATTTCTAGTCAAAACCCCGGAGGTATGGTAAAATGACAATCAAAGCAACAAATGATTTAATGTTTAAGAAACTATTAGCCAGTGAGGAAAACAAAGACATACTGCAAGGCTTCATAAAAGATTTCTGCGGCTTGGACGTGCCTTGTGATGAGATACACATAGAAACGCCTTACAGCGTGGAGTTTTATAAGAAAGCACTTGGCGAAAACAAAAAGAGGTTGTACCGTATAGAAAGTGATATTGCCGTAGAACTTCGTAGCCTGAATATCATTGTTGAACTTCAAATGTACAAAGATGATTACTTTTTTGCAAGGGCTTTATACTACACCTTTGAGCGGTTTATCAAGAATTACGGTACGCCGGGAAAGATGGTCGGGACAAGAGCAGGGAAGCCTGATAAATATTCGAGCCTGAAGCCCGTATACGCTGTCAACATAGTAGATGGTAAGCTGTTTCAGAAGGATAATGATGCAATCCGCACTTTTACACTATATGATACTGAGCATTATTCGGGACTAGACAAGGACTGGATAAGATTAAGTTTTTTAGAACTGGACAAGGCATATATCGAAAATACAAATCAAAAATACTGGCATGACTTTTTCAGCAGAGGTATGGTCTCAAGCGATGCCCCTGCATATATTAAAAGAGCGCAAAGTGTAACAGACATCGTAAACATGGATGAGGAGGAACGAAGTATGTTGTCAACATATGAGAAAAGTAAAGCTAAACATTACTCGCAGTATAATACAGCACTAAGAGAGGGCATAAAACAAGGGGTAGACAAAGGGGTAGATGCGCTTGCGGAGCTAATCATGCAGGGCGTTCCGCTTGACGAGGCTGTTGAAAGAGCGAAAGAAACTGTTGAAACAGTGCAACTATCCGAAGACACAGACTAAATTTACAACACGCAAAAAGCTCTTTCAGAAAATGAAGGAGTTTTTTTTATAGCAATATGCAGAGTATGAGAGCGCTAGCTATTCGTAAGTTACGCAGTAATAAAGGAGACAACCCCCGCCGTCTGCGAAGGGGGCGTGCGGCTTGAGAATCAACAACAACATTACAGCTGTAAATAGCCATCGCCAACTTGGAATAAACCGGCGCAGTCTCGGTGAAAATACAGAAAGACTAAGCTCAGGAACGAGAGTAAACCGCCCCGCAGATGACTCTGCGGGGTTTTCTATATCTGAAAAAATGCGCACACAAATACGCGGACTCAACAGAACATCGCTCAACATACAAGACGGCTCCAGCTCACTGCAAGTAGGAGATGGAGCTCTGCAATTCGTCCACGACAAGATGCAGCGTATGCGCGAGCTTGCCGTTCAGGCAGCAAACGGCACTAATGACAACCTAGACCGTGTCGCAATACAGCTGGAATTTGGTCAATTGACTTCTGAAATAAACAGCGTAATACGAAAAACTAGCTGTAACGGAAGAATGCTGTTCGACGGAAGCACCGGAGACTCCGGGCATTCCGTTTGGGAGCGGAAATTTATATTGCCGGCTATACTGCCACGAAAGGAGCTAGTTATGTTCTTAACCATAATTATAGAAGCAAAGATTGATGAAAACCCTAAACAGCGCAACTCAGCCGACACTAGTAAGCACAGCCACGACCGCGCGTCAATGTTTCGCCCACGACCTTCAAACCCGCACCCACCCCGAGCGCATATATAACTCCCAACGCAAAAACGCTTCCTCATCGCATGAAGGAGCGTTTTTACAAAGAGAGGCTTGGCGGCGCTAAGGTGCCGGGCTTTATCATATTATAGCCCTATTTTATCTTTAATTCATGAAATTGATATCTCTAAAAACCTAATGACTGACAGTTTGGCGTGTAAGTGATAGCCGCCAAGATGGCGAGCAACAGACTTTTAGCCATACCCATTTCCCTACCCCAAGAGTTGTAACATACTCTGAGGCAGTGCGTTTGCTTGTGCGAGCATTGCGGTGGAAGATTGAGTCAAAATCTGACCACGCACAAAATGAGTCATTTCGAGAGCCATGTCTGTATCGCGGATGCGGCTTTCAGCGGCAGCCAGGTTTTCTGCAGTGTTGTCAACATTTGCTCTTGTATACTCAAGGCGGTTATACTGTGCACCTAATTGAGCGCGCTCCATGGAAATGATGTTGATTGCGTTATCAAGAGCATCTATTGCAAACGAAGCATCTTCAATTGACATGACAGACAAGCTGTGAAACCACGGAGAGGGTGGGGGCTCTACAGGCTCTACGTTTGGAGTCGGGAAGAAGTTATTAACCGTCATGTTTTCGTTAGGAAAAACGGGTGTCGGGTCTCTTGTGAAATCAAGCGGCCATACCGCAATGCCGAGCGAACGAGCGCAGAGACGAGGTATGTCAAGAAACAAGCCGTCACCTGCGTTTGCGCCGGACTGAATCCAAAGACCGTCAGCCTCTGATGGCTCTGAAGGTGTAACGACAGCATCACCCAGTCCGAGCCAGTTTACCAAATCGACGGGGGTTGAAGTGGCAACAGGAGTTGCAAAAGTGACGTGAGCACCTGTGTCGTGTGTGGTAAGCATCAGTTGTCCATTTTCAATACTGACATCAAAACCTGCGGCAGCAAATGCCGGAGCTTGTGCAGCGACAAAGCTATTCAAGTCCGGAAAAAGCCCGGGTTGAAGGTTGATTGTTCTGGGTGTTGGGTTGACGTTGATAGTCATGCCCACGTGTGGTCCGGCGCCGGCTGTTTGAGGGAATATTCTCCCAGGTGTTCCAAATATCGCAGTTGCCGGGCCGTTAAAAGGATCTGCAACGGTGACCGGGCGAATCGCTGCTGCGCCACCTGGACGGTTTGTAATCATAACGCCTTCATTCATTGAGGCTCTTTCCAACGCTCCCGGTCCTCCACCCATTCCAATGCCCACTTGGACGGACGGTGTTTGAGTTCCGGGCTGTCCCATAGCTCCGACTAAAGCATTAGGATTATCAGGGTGTCTCGGGAAGTTGAGCTGAAACTGATTTGCACCAAATCCAATGTTAAGTGTAGTGCCGCTCAATGCGGGAGCTTGGTTTATTAGTCCTTCAAGTGCAGCTTGAAATTCTGTTCCGGTCATTGTTCCTCCCGGATTAGCATGTTCAAAGTCAAGTACAAACGTAAAATTGCCGGCAGCAGGAGTGCGTACCTGTATGGCGAAAAGACCCGAGGTAGGGAAATTAGATGCCGCATTCAGTGCGCTAAGCCCGGTTGCTAGTTGAGTTCCAAAGGTTGCAGGGGCAGTCCATGGGAAGTAGCTAACGCCTCCTGCCGGGAAGTTAGGCGCTCCCCCCTCAACGAGACCCGGATCATAAGCTGTAGCTTCAACGCCGAAATCGAAAGCACGGTTTGAGCCGATTGAGCCGTCAAATAGGGTTTTTCCGTTAAAGTTGGTTTCGCCAATTGCAGAGTTGATTTCTGACGTGAGCTGTGCAATCTCTAATTGAATGGCAGCTCTATCTAAATCGGCGTTTGTGCCGTTCGCGGCTTGTACGGAAAGCTCTCTCATACGCTGCATTTTATCATGGATAAATTGGAGTGCTCCATCTCCGACTTGCAAGAGACTTGCTCCGTCTTGTACGTTCAAAGAAGCGCGGTTTAGCCCCCGAATTTGTGTACGCATTTTTTCAGAAATAGCAAGACCCGCAGAATCATCTGCGGCGCGGTTAACTCTCATTCCTGAACTTAATCTTTCTGTATGTACACCGAGACTGCGTTGATTTATTCCCAGTTGGCGGTGGCTGTTCACGGCTGTGATGTTGTTGTTGATTCTCAAGCCGTCCACCCCCTTAAAATAAAACTTATATTCATCGTAATTTTTTCAGAAAACTTTAGCGTTATTTCTTGAAATCTTGTTAAATTTCTGTAAATTTTGGCTGTTTTTGAGTCTTTTTAGCTGCTGTTGCCTTAAGTTTTTCGTGATTTTTGGCTCAAAACATTAGCGTTTTTTGTAAAATTTTTTGAAGCTTTCAAAACGCTTCTAAATAACAAAAAAACCGTCTCTTAAGTTTGCTCTGCACTGAACCTGACACAAGATGCCGTCAGGCTTCATTTTTTCTACATTTTGAAGCAAAGTTTGAACTAACAATTTCGCAAACTTACTATGAACAGCTGGCATTTGCATAAAAGCCTGCAATTTTGTGACGATTTTGTGACAATTTAACGTTATCCATTGCCTAATTCTTTACAATAAAGTATAATTATACATTACCCATAATTTTACCCAAGACTATTAAATAATTTCTCAATTTGTTCCGATAATATAGGTTGTACTATGGGCAAAAATGGGGTCAACCCTTTTTACAGTGACCGAAAGGAGGTAGCTATCGTGAAATACACACTCACAAACAAAGCTATAGCTATGCTCCTTGCGGTTTTTATGCTGTTAGGAAATGCCGCCGATTTCCTAACACTTCCCGAACCGCAAAATGAGAATTTAGAACATTACGAGCAAGAACTTTATTCTGAATGTGCTTATGACGAAGTCTGTGACTACGACTGCGAACATTACGATGATTACGAATATGGCGATAATTATTATGAAGAAGATAATGAAGATGATTTGTGCGAATTCTGCGAGTGTGGAGATGAGCACGACTACGACGACGAGGATGAAAACGAGTTTTGCGAAGATGGGGGCGAAGAAAACGAGTATGATGACAGCAACTATGTCGAAAACGAACCATGCTGTGACACTGCTCCCGATTGCGACTGTGTATATGGCGAATATGACGATGACAGTTACTATGAGTATGGGTATGAAGATTGCGAGATAAATGAATACTGTGACTGTGAGGATTGTGAGTGCGAGGACTGCGAATGTGGGTTTATCACCGCCTTTGCTCCACTCAGCTTAGGATATATTATAACAATAACCGTTATTACTGAAGGAGGAAGTGGTGGTGGCGAATTCGTACTTGAAAATGATGATGAATTGTGGGGGGATCCCAGTGGCTGGGCAAATGAGCCTGTGTCGGGAGGACCCCGGACCATCACAGCAATAAATTTAACAGACTCTCGCGTTAGCTCCTGGGTCATTACTGGTACAAATACTGATATAGAAATAACTGACAGCAACAGTGCCACATTTGACTTAACTGAAGACGTTAATATTACAGTAACGTTAGTTTTAGCACGTTGGGAAGTTCATTTTGGATCATATATAAGGGCGACTATTGATGGTACAGTTATTGATTATAGTGGACACGAGGTTACGCCTAGCAGGGTATATTTTGAGTTTACCGGTGCGCACACAGGATTTATCCGTTGGGATGCAACGAACTTGGTCACAAATCAGCCGGTTGAAGGCATTCCTGGGGCAACCATGGACAGGACTATATATATCGACGTAAATTTTCATGTTAACGTCACCGTCGAGCCACTGGAAGATATCACCGTAAACTTCGGAGTTGCTACCGAGCCATCTACAGGAAACATATCAGCCGTGTCGCATCATGAAGCCTTTGGAGATGCTTCACAGCCCCTTGCACCCGGCGGTGGTGCTTTGGAGGGTTCAACTGTAGTATTTACAGCAACTCCTACGGACGGATTTTATGTGGTTAAGTGGGTTGTACGCGACGATACTGGCGATACTACCCACTATACGCAGGACACCACTTTTACTATAAACAACCTCAGCGAAGAAGCTAACGTGCAAGTACATTTTGATAGACCGATTGAGCTTGATCCGTCCTCTCTCACTATAAATCAGACTGATTCTCAATTTGAGCCTTTTTCAGATGTGGGGGGGTTTGCAGAGGGTCCTATTACTCTTGTATGGCCTTCCGGGTGGCCGGTCAATGGAGTTACCTATACTATAGATCAGGTCAACGCCAGGATTTTTGTCACAGGAAACCGTGCAAACGTAGACAATGTGATTAACGGAAACTTCCCTATAACCGTGAATCGCGGAGGTTTTTCAAGAGAATTGCCGCTATCCGTACACCTAACGCCGCTGCCGCGGATTAGTTTGATTGACCTTGATCCTATCGCCACTACGTTTAACTTCGACAGAGTACCGCCGGGTACTGCTGATAATACTCAGAATGCGGTATTTAACATAACAGGAACATTCCTTGACCAAATTGATTCAGCCGGAAATTCACTTGCTGATAGTATCCAGGGGCATTTTAGCTTTACATTACCCTCGATTCCCGGTGATGAATGGATTTCGGTGGGCGAATTTACTGTCTCTAATGTAACCTCTGACTCGGCGACATTGACAGTACCGATTATAGTTCGGCAAAACACCTTACCTACACAGCGTTCTCATACTGTCCGGGTAGATACACCCCTTGCTGCATCACCTTTCTCGCCCGGCTCACTCCCTGTTACTCAGTTTGGAATGTTAAACCTCACTCCTGCAACACTCCAAATTACTGACACTAACCATACACTCCGTGCTGTAGTTGGAGGCTCGACGCCCGAATCGCTCATACTCAGAGCTCCTACTATTCCGGACGGAGCCACCGGAGTGGCTATCTCAGCTGCTTCGTATAACAGTGTGACTTGGACAGGCGGCAGCGGCGGCAGCATAACTGCTGAGATAGGCACTTTTGGCGGAGACACTGTTATAACTGTAACAGGCATACGTCCCGCGCAAGGCGATGCCTTTAGTGTCAACGGCTTAACTTTAGAAGTGAGACGCGATGATGACGCAACTGCCATTCTCACATTAAACGTAAACCTCACACCGCTTTATGTATCGCTTAACCCCACGGAACTCACGATAAATAACGCAACCACCGGCGGAAGTGTTGCCGTCGGCGGCTCGGCGACAGGCGATATAGCTTGGAATATTGAGTCAAATAATTTAGTCGGCGGGACTATCGGCAACCAAGTGATTGTTGCGTTGGTTGGAGAAACCATTTCCGTCACAGGTACGCGCCCTGCTGCAGGTGGTACTCCTATTACCGGAAATTTCACAGTCAGGGTGACCCGCCAGAATGTGTATGCGGAGTTCCCTGTGACTGTAAACCTCACACCGCCGCCGCAAATAACAGGTATATCGGGAGCAGACATAGTTGTTCCGGCTTCCGGTGGGGATGCCTCGGTTGTGTTCACAGTAAACGGTACGTTTTTAACTGCGGAGGCTCTCAATGCAGCGATTGTCGGAGCTCTCAGCAATGTCAGCTGGATTCCTCAAGCCACAGTGGGTACTCCCGTCGTTTCTAATCTCACAGAAAATTCAGTGACTGCGACTGTGACTGTTCCTCTGGTAGTAGACTCCAACACTCATGCCGAAGCCACATCACGCGAAGGAACTATAAAACTGACAGCCGAAAGTGTCATCGGTGTAATCTACACATCGCCTGACCCTATTTATGGTTCTCTAACTCTCAGGCAGTCCGGTCCGATAGATTTAGTCCCGAATCCGGTAGATGTTGAGACTCCTGCAAACAATCCTGTTACGTTTACAATTCCTGTTGCAGTGACCGGCTCGGCTGTGGGAGATATTTATTTAAACACCCACGGTAACTTGCCGTGGGCAGTCTCTGCAATTGGCGAAGTGACAAATCTTCCGGAGCCCACTAACGGGCGCATAACAATCAGTGTAGACCGAAATCTCCTGGCAGAGGCTGTCAATGATGCCACCCATCGCACCATAACTGTTTCTCGCGGCTCGGTAGATGCATCACTTAATGTATATCTTAGAAACCTCAGACCACCTGCGCCGCAAGTGAGCAACATAAGCATAGCAGATAACCCTCCCAATCCTACAAATCTCACAGCTGCAACTCCTGTAACCCCTGCGGTCGGAAGTGCTGCAAGCGGTGCTGTGACTCTTTACCAAGATGGAACGGCTCTCACTCCTGAAGTTGACGGGTCATTCGATTTAGGTAACGGAATAACAGCGGAAATAGTCGGCAACGAGATAAGCGTGACCGCCACTCGCCCCGGGCCGGGTCAACCGCCACTTAACCGGGTAATCAATTTACAAACAAGACTTGCCGGAAGCGACCTCGCTCAATTTAGTGTAACTGTAAACCTGTATCCGCCGCCTGAAATTATAATCGAGGAACAGGGACAACCCCGTGCGCTGACAGTTATCCCGGTTGGCGATACTGCTCCTCGCTCTCTGGAGGTTGTAGCTTTCACTAACCCGGCGGGACACGGCCTTACTTACCAATGGTGGTTTAATGATACAGATAGCGTAGCTGGTGCCCAAATGGTTTCCGGAGCAACTTCTGCGGCTTTGCAGATACCGCACATTACTATTCCTCCGGGAGACTCCCGCTACTATTTTGTAGTTATAAATACTGAGCCGAGCATAGTGCCTCCTGCCGAACAGAAGACTTCTGCTTTTGCAAGAGTGAGAGTCCTTCCGTCACACCCCACCCCGAACATTCAAATTGATTTTCAAAATGCATTCCTTACCGGCTTTGCTCCGGGGGAAACATATAGAATAGATGGTGTGGATGTTACTTTCGGTGCCGGCGAAACTACACTCGGAATAACTCCCGAAATGCTGGGTGAGACAATAGACATAATCAGACTGGCATCGGGCGATTTTGCGGATAGTGCTGCACAGTCGCGCCCCATTCCGGCGCGACCGCCTCCCCCTACTAATGTTTCTGCTACTGTAACCAATACTGCAATCACTCTAAACGGCGTAAATGACACCATGGAATTTAGAAACAGCGCAGCTTCATCTTGGACACAAGTTTCAGGAAGTAGCTTGGGGCTGACGAATGCAACAACGTATCAGTTACGCGTCAGAGCAATTGCCGGGGTTGGCTTTAGTAGTGAGGCATTGCCTATTGTAATCAGTTTAGGTGTTACTCCTGCGGGAACGCATGATTTCCCCGCCGGAGTCCCGGGACCTCCTACAGTCTCTGAGCACACCGTAAATGTAACAAATACAGGAGATATCCCTGTTTCAGTTGTAGTGAGCTTATCCGACACAGATGCAGGTAGCTTTGGTTTGGCTCTGAGCGGTGCCGCCTCTACAGCTGTTCAATCCATAACATTACCCTCAGCGGGAACCTTAGCTCCCGATGAGACGCAGAACTTCACTATAATTCCCGTCGGAAGTTTCAGCAGCCCCGGCTTAAATACGGCAAATGTTACTGTAGGCAATCCATCGCTTGCCGGGAGTTCATTTACTGTCACCTATTTGGTTGCACATCCTGTAATCACTATTACGGGGCATCCATCAGGCTTTTCTACACCACACGCCAATATCTCAGGTGAACTGTCTGTAACTGCGAGTGTTACCCCTGTAATATCGCTTGATTACCAATGGTATCATAATAATGTAAATAGTGCAGTCGGTGGCACTCCGATAGCCGGAGCAACAGGAAGCACGTTAAATATAGAGTCGTTAAGCGGTGGCAGCATAACCCTGAGTCCGGGATACCACTTCTTCTATGTGGTTGTGAGCGGATATGGTGCAGATTCCCGAACATCCGGTGTCGCAAGAGTAACCGTGACAACGCCACCGACAATCACCGGGCCCACTTATGCGGAGCGTGACTTTGGATATGCTGCGTTAGAAATAGATGGGTTTACTATAACAGGTTTCCCTGTACCTGGTGTTACGGAAAACACGACACACGGCGGTAGAATCAGATGGGATTCCGGGCGGCTTATAATTGAGGCGGGACTCCCTGCCGGAGAGCATGTTGTTGTCCTGACAGCCGGCAATGGTGTACTTCCGAACGATACTCTTACTTTCAGATTCACTGTAGAAGGTGTAAACCCTGTCGTTTCTTGGCCTACTAATTTATCTGCCCCGTTCGGGCAAAGACTTTCTTATATCAACCCGGATGAAGGTAATGGGTTCGCGACATTTGAAGGAGTTCCCGTAAGCGGAAGATTTGAGTGGGTAACCCCCGATGATTTTGTAGGTCCGGCTATAGGAGACCACGGTCATATGCTGCGCTTTATACCTGATGATCCCAGCTTTAACCCTGTTTCTTATATGGTTACTATTGAGGTAACACGTGCCGCTCAACCTGCACCGGCGATTCGTTATAATAATGCTCCCGTCACGACTCTTACTCGCACCACAGATGATACATCCGTCACTCTGTCTGCCGAGGGCGGAGCAGGAGACGGCGAGTTAGAGTGGAGCAGCAGTAATCCGGCCGTAGCTACCGTTGACCAATCCGGGGTAGTAACAGTGTATACCACAACCGGATTTACCGATATAACTGTCAGAAGGCTTGGCGGCACTAACCACAATAATTCTCCGTGGAGTGCTCATATGAGGCTTACAGTGGTACTCCCTCAGCTTAGCGGAATGCCTGTTTTCAGCGGGAGCAACAGAATAGGACAAACATTGAATGTATATACATCCGCACTCACGGGTCAAGGTGTCGGCGGTGCGTTTGATTTCGAGTGGAGAGTCGGGGGCGAAGTTATCTCAGGTGTTACAGGAGACCAGTTTATTATTTCAGGCGCACATGCAGGAAGGGCTATCTCTGTGGTTATAACTCGCCCGTATTCAGCTACAGGATACGTAATCGGAAATTTTGACAACGGTCTTACCGTGCCGTTTGATGTTCAACTCGGAACCTTATCCGGTACCGAGTCATGTAATAATTATACCGATAATGTTACTATTCCCGGTGACGCTCACGGACGTGTGGGAGATCAGATAACACTTGATTTTGTGCTGAGTTATGGTGATAGTCTTCCGCCGCTTCCTCACGGAGTAATCAACTTTGTACCTTACTCTATAGATAGTGTGTTTAGGGGACCCGGCGATGATAGAGGTTCCGGTACAAGGACATATATAATTAGTGCGGCTGATTCTGTAGACGGAATAATAACTATTAACGCAACCTTTATTCATGCGGACTTACAGCCGAGAACATTAGATTTCCCGAGTCCTACAGAAAGCAGGGTATTTAACAGCGGTACGTTTATTGTATTTCCAAATGCAACTCCTCCATATATCGGAGGCAGCGATATAGTCGTTTTTACAAGCAGTGATACAACAGTTGCTGAAGTCCACCCGACCACAGGTTTGGTGACTATAATCGGTGCCGGAGAAACCACTATCTCAGCGACCATACAGGCTACTTCTACACACCTCGCTGCAACTGCGAGCTATGCTCTCACTATCACGCAGGCAAACAGACCTGCACCCACAGGTATAACCCATACAAATGAAACTTCATTAGGCGGAAATGACGGCACCATATCAGGAGTGACGGATATAATGCAGTGGATTAAAGATGGCGGCACAACATGGACTAATGGCAATGGCGCAACGATTGAAGGTCTTGCACCGGGAGTATACCTTGTGCGTTATACTGAAACGACTAATTTCTTTGCAAGCTCGCCGTTTACCATAGAGATACTGCCTGCGCCTACTGTTACTTCAATCGAACCAACCGCTGAAACTGTATCCGAGTTTGCAAACATTCCGTTTGGGGACATACCTGAAGGCGGAAAGACCATGATTGCGGAGTTTGTCGTGCAAGGCATACGACTCAACCTGGATCTCATAATGAATGGAGTTTCCATAGGCGGACAATTTACCCCTGCGGTTTTACCAAGCATTCGCAGTGTTATGATTGCAGCGGATGGGCTATCTGCTATATTGGCTGTAGATATAATCGTATTTCCAAACAATCAAATAGGCGACAATTATCTTGAAGATACTGTTACTATTATATTTTTACCCAACCTAAGCGTAACAGGAACACTGCTCGTAAGGCGTTTGTCTGCTCCCTTTTTCCAAGTATTCATAACAAACAACCCCGCAGCAAACAGTATGCCCGGCGGTCAGACAGAGCAAGGCGTACATCAACAAGGGCAGCCTGTTGAGCTAAATGCCGGAACAAGAGATGGTTATACATTTGTTTACTGGAGTTCAGAAGAGTTAGAACTCCCTGACGCAGATAACGAACACATTACCTTTACAATGCCGGGGAATCCCATGACGATTACCGCCAATTGGCTATCAGATACGGCGTCCACACCGACACCGCCCATTATAACGGCTCCACCTTCCCCACCCACCCCGTCGGACACTATACCGCCAGCTCCGCCGCCTCCTGCGTCACCGTGTGGTGCGAGCGTCACTGCGGACGATGACGTTGAAGATGACGACACATATATTACGGAGCCGGGGAGCGAACTCGGCAACGGTGCAGGACCGGGAGACGATTCTGACTCAGGGCAAAACACAGGCGCAGACCCCGAAGATGAGTCTACGCCCGGTGAAGATAGTGTAGCAGAGCAACGCCCGGGTTTCGGAGCTTGGCTCAGCGGAAACATCTGGTGGTTATCAATAATACTGGGACTACTGATAATACTGGCAAGCCGATGGTTCATAGTCGGACGCAAACGAAGGAAACTTGCGGGAGTAGAGGAAAACGTGATTGACATAACTGACACGTAAGGAATTTAAGGAATACAAGCGCAGGGCGATGAACGTAGCGAACAGTTGACATTTGCGGAAGTAAAACTGCGTCATTTGCGGAAGTGCAGAACGATGAAATCTGCACATTACATGAAAAATCGCCTGTTTATAGTATCCCCAAGGCTATTTCCATCATGGCCGTGAATTTATTTTCACGTTCCTCAGCGGGGACTTCGTTGCCGAGGTCAAAAAGCACATCTGATATTGTGAGTAAACAGGCTGCATTTTTGCCTGTTATGCTTGCATTGTGAAAAAGTCCGAACGATTCCATCTCTACTGAAAGGCAATTCTTCTCGTCACGTACTTTCTTCCAGTAATCAGGCTCAGATTTTATGGTTCTGTAAAAAATATCGGAGGAATGTATACGTCCGATATTTATTTTTGCACCAAGCTTGTTTGCGCTCTCCTTTAGCTTCGCCGTAAGCGACTCGGACGCTTTAATTACATCGCCCTCAAACCCGCTTTGATAACGTGCATAAGTCGATTCACTATATGCCTCCTCAGCAAGAACTATATCATGCAAATCCAAATCTTCACTATAGCCTCCCGCTGAGCCTACACGGATAATGTTGTCCACATCATAAGTTGTGAAAAGCTCAAATGAATATATTCCGATAGAGGGTATACCCATGCCGCTACCCATTGCAGATACAGGCTTTCCCTTATAGGTGCCTGTGTATCCGGACATTGCTCTGATGTTATTAAACTGCACGACATTATCAAAATACTTCTCAGCAATAAACTTAGCCCGCAGAGGATCTCCCGGCATTAAAACAGTTTTTGCAATTTCTCCTTTTTTCGCGCCATTATGTGGTGTTGACATATTCGCTCTCCATTCGCATTTTACTACCAAACTTTTTGGGAACTATTTTTTTTATCTGCCATAACATAGAATTTTGGTTTAATCACATTTGCAGGGTATTAACGCCTTTTCGATTTTCCGCCAAAACTATGCCCCCACATATTCAAAGTCACGTAACTTAGCGGTGCCGAGAATTCGTTTGCCCGAACAAATAGCCAAATCCATGTTGTCCTTAAGAATTGGCTTCAAGGCAGTGTATGCCTCGTCCTCGACTGTGAAAAATTCGATGTTCACATCATATGTCTGACCTTGATAATACATATCCGCATTGCCTGTTATGCCTCCTGTAAACAGTAAATTTTCAGAAAACATAAAGGCAGGTCGTAGCTGAGAAGAAGTATAATTCTTTCCCTCCAAGGTAAATATAATTTCCCCTTTTGCCTTTAACACAAAACATACCCCCTTAATAAACATGTCTTATATCAAGAACTGAGTCATTGAAAGCACTCAGATGCTCCTCGTGAATTTCTACAGTTCCGCTTTTGAATACAGTAATATCCACTTTGGTAAAATCGCCAATGGTATTCAGCACACTTTCTGTGACAGATGTCTCTATTATTGCCACGACATGAACATTAAAGACCTTGTTGGAAAAATCAAGCGTTTCATTAAAATTCAGACCAAAGTATTTCGATTCAAGACCATGTGGTCTTAAGGAAAATCGACCCGTATCCATAATGCTGGTGAATTCAGCAAATCCAACAGCCCTATATAACTTTACTGAATCAAAAGTAGTTGCCAAAGTTGCCAATTTGAAAAGTCCCCCAACGCAGTCTAACCTGACTGCAACACTGGTCAAACACTATCACAGCGGCACTCTTTTGTCAATACTCGTATTGCTGTGATGCTACAAGCGAGAGGACGGAATCTATGTCGCATCAATCAAATACTTGCAAAATTACAACTTTTGATAGTAAGGAAAACAAGTAAAGACTTTTTTTCTTGACATTGCAGTGTTTTTATATATAATGTATAAGGTATTCTTATTGGAGGGTAATGAGATTATGCTTAGTAACAAAGAGAAAACCATGGACAAAATCACTGCACTGTGTAAGGGCAGAGGTTTTGTTTTTTCCGGTAGTGAAATATACGGAGGGCTTGCGAACTCTTGGGATTACGGTCCGCTTGGGGTTGAACTGAAAAACAACATAAAACGTGCATGGTGGAAAAAGTTTGTGCAAGAAAATCCTTACAACGTCGGGTTAGACAGCTCAATACTGCTCAACTCACGCGTATGGGAAGCGTCGGGGCATGTAGTCAGCTTTAACGACCCGCTTATAGACTGCAAATCATGCAAAATGCGACACAGAGCGGATAACTTGCTTGAAGCAGTCGGCGTATCACCCGTCGGTTGGACAAATGAGCAGATGAGCGACTATATTACAGAAAACAAAGTAGCCTGCCCGCACTGCGGAAAGTCAGACTTCACACCTATCCGCAAGTTTAATATGATGTTTAAGACATTTCAAGGCGTAACGGAAGACAGCTCCACAGAACTATACTTGCGCCCAGAAACAGCACAAGGCATATTTATCAATTTTAAAAATGTCCAGCGCACCACACGTCGAAAAGTTCCCTTCGGAATAGCACAAATCGGAAAATCTTTTCGTAATGAGATAACACCGGGTAACTTTATCTTCCGCACCAGAGAATTTGAGCAAATGGAGATGGAGTTCTTTTGTAAGCCCGGAACGGAAATTGAGTGGTTTGACTACTGGAAAAAGTTTTGTCATGATTGGTTGCTTTCACTGGGAATCAGTGATGATAATTTGCGCCTGCGCGACCACGACAAAGAAGAATTATCACACTACTCCAACGCAACAACAGATTTTGAGTATCTTTTCCCGTTCGGCTGGGGAGAGCTTTGGGGTGTCGCTTCACGCACAGACTTTGACCTCTCCGCACACACAAAGGCGAGCGAAGAGCAAATGGAATACTTCGATCAAGAGACAAACGAGCGATATATCCCCTACGTCATAGAACCCGCGCTCGGCGTAGAGCGATTGCTCCTTTCAATCCTGGTAGATGCATACGACGAAGAAGTTGTAGATGCTGAGAAAAATGACACACGTACCGTTTTGCGCCTTCACCCTGCTCTGGCACCGTTTAAATGCGCCGTTTTGCCTCTGTCAAAGAAGCTCACGGGCGATGCGGAGAAGGTTTATTCGGTATTGTGCAAGCACTTTTCGGTAGATTTTGATGATAGCGGTTCTATAGGCAAACGATACAGACGGCAAGATGAAGTCGGCACGCCGTTTTGTTTAACATATGATTTTGACTCGCAGACTGACGGGTGCGTTACTGTTCGCGACAGAGATTCCATGGCACAAGAGCGCATAGCTATCGACAACCTGGTCAGTTATTTTACGGAAAAGCTTGAATACTAACTAATTAGGAGTGTGATGTATGAGTATTGAAAAAGACACACGGGAGCTTAGAGTCGTAGCGGAAGGGATTCGTCTCGTAACGCTTCAGACTTTTGCTAACATAGGCTTTGGTCATGTCGGTGGAGCAATGTCAGTAATAGAAACTTTGGCAGCTCTATACGGCGGAGAGCTTCGCGCAGACCCGGATAATCCGCAATGGAACGAAAGAGACAGACTGGTTATGTCTAAAGGACACGCAGGACCTGCGCTGTACTCAACTTTATGCCTGCGCGGTTTCTTCCAAAAAGAAAAACTGCTTGAGCTCAATCAGGGCGGCGGAAGCCTCCCGAGTCACTGCGATATGCACAAAACTATCGGCATAGACATGACTACAGGCTCGCTCGGACAAGGGTTTTCAACCGCAATCGGGCTTGCTCTCGGAGCGCGGCTCGACGACATTGATAACTACACATATCTCATTATAGGCGATGGTGAGTGTAATGAAGGTCAAGTTTGGGAGGGTGCGATGTTTGCTTCTCACCATAAACTTGACAGACTAATCGTGTTTGTTGATTGGAACAAACAACAGCTGGACGGATTCACAAACGGCATAATTGATATGGGCGATTTTGTTGAGAAGTTTAAGGCGTTTGGTTTTCACACGCAACTTGTTGACGGTCACGACCCCGGAAAGATTAAAGCGGCGATTGTAGAGGCAAAGCGTCATCAGGACGCTCCGAGTGCAATAATCCTTGATACCGTCAAAGGGTATGGTTGCAGCTTCGCAGAAGCTATAGCAAGCAACCATCACATGAATTTCACCAAAGAGCAAATAGATAAAGCGATTGAAGAAGCGTCACTTAAACTTGAAGAAGTGCGCGAACTCGCAAACAAGAAAGATTAAGGGGGTAAAGAAGATTGTTTACTACACATGATGTTTTTGAAAAAGACCCCAAGATGATGCGTGAGGCCTACTGTGATACGCTCATTGAACTTGCGCTCGTTAATGACAATATTATTGCCTTAGACGCAGACCTTGTGAGCTCATCAGGCATGAAGCCGTTTTTCCAGCGTTTTCCCGAGAGGGCTTTTAACTGCGGTGTTGCGGAAGCTAACATGATAGGTATTGCCGCCGGGCTGTCAGCTATGGGTAAAATCCCGTTTGCACATTCTTTCGGTTGCTTTGCTTCGCGCAGAGTATGCGACCAGATTATGATTTCAGCTGCGTATGCCAAGCAAAATGTGCGTATTGTAGGCTCTGACCCGGGTGTGACCGCCGCATATAATGGCGGTACTCATATGCCTTTTGAGGATATGGGCGTTCTTCGATCAATTCCTGAAATTACACTCATTGAGCCTACTGACAACGTGCTTTTAGAGGATATTGTACGGCAGCTTGCAGATGAGTATGGTGTATACTATATCCGCATGGCGAGAAAAAATGCCGTGTCCATCTATCAAGAAGGCTCAAAATTCCATATCGGCAGAGGAAATACTTTGCTCGACGGAACCGATGTGACTATTTTTTCAAGCGGAATCATGGTTCATGAGGCACTCAAAGCCGCTTCTATTCTGCAAGTTGACAATATTTCTGCGAGAATAGTTGATATGTTCACATGGAAGCCTATCGACACGGAGCTTGTTGAAAACTGCGCGCGTATTACGGGAGCGTTTGTCACAGCTGAGAACCACAATATTGTCGGTGGTCTTGGCTCTGCAATTGCTGAGGCAACTACCAAAATGCGCCCTGTACCGATTGAAATGGTTGGTGTTAAAGACCGCTTCGGACAGGTCGGCACTGAGGACTTCCTGCGCGGTGAATATGAACTGACCGCAGCAGACATTGTTGCAGCTGCAAAACGTGCTATAGAGCGTAAAGCGCAATAGATGGAAAACACGAAAAATAATAAACAGATGCTCATATATTTATCTGCCCTGCTGGCAATATTTCTATGGGCATCAGCGTTTCCGGGGACAAGATACGCACTGCAGTACTACAGTCCTGTTTCGCTTATGACGCTGAGGTTTGTCACCGCATCGCTGACGCTGGGTATAGTCGGAATAATAAAGAAAATACGGATTCCCAAACTTCGCGACTTGCCGCTTTTTGCGGCAAGCGGGTTATCGGGAGTGTTTTTGTACTCCCTGCTGTTTAACTTTGCATCTGTAACGTTACCCGCAGGACTTACAAGTTTTGTGGTTGCATCGTCACCTGTTTTTACCATGATATTAACCCGCATCTTCCTTAAAGAAAAAGTAAAAGCCATCTGCTGGGTCGGAGTGCTGGTAAGTTCGCTCGGCTTGGCTGCAATTACACTAACAGAGGTGACGGATTTTGCACTCAACACAGGCATGATTTTAATAATCCTCGCGGCTGTTTTCAGCGGAACATACAGTGCAGTAATGCGCGGGCTCACAAAAAACTACACAGCATTAGAAGCTACGACATACACCATTATAATAGGAACGCTGGGTATGCTGGTCTTTTTGCCGGGTGCGATTTCCGAGATTTCGGATTCAAGTACCTTTGCCAATGTTGTGGTTCTGTTTATGGGAATTTTCCCGGCAGCACTATCATACTTAGCATGGGGGTACGCCCTGTCAAAAGCAAAAAAGACAGCCCATGTGACCATCTTTTCATATTTAATCCCGTTTATTTCGTCCGTGCTGGGCTTCTTCTGGCTGGGCGAAACACTTTCAGCATTTACAATTGTAGGCGGCGTTATTATAATAGCAGGAATGCTAATGACAAACGTACTGGGCAGAGAGTAGATAAAAAAGCTGAGACGTGCGCCTAAACTACCAAACAAGCTAAAGCCTGTCTGAATGAACGCCACTAAGCGGAGAAAATTAGCGAGTCAAGTCGAAATTGAGGAAAAATGCGAGCATGTCTGAGCGAAGCGAGTTTGCGAGCATCCGAAATGAGACGATGAGTCGCTTTTTTCGGAGCACCCGGCGGTCATTCAGACAGGCTTTAGCTTGTACTAGGCAGACAAGCGAAGCGAAAAAGTAAAACAAGTGACATCGTTTTGACTGGTAACGCTGATGTCGACGTTGTGATTGTCGAGTATTTGCTTTACAAGATAAAGCCCAATCCCGGCACCCTCGCGGTCGTTGCTACGAGATTTATCCACTTTGTGGAACCTGTTGAATATATGCGGAAGATCCTCTTCGGGAATTGTCTCTCCGGTGTTTGTTATGGAGACATTTACAAGAGAATCCTGTTGCCACACCCTAAACGCGAGGATACCTTTATCCGCAGAAAACTTGATGGCGTTATCTATAAGGTTGTAGACAACCTGCGTTATGGCGTCCTTGTCGCCGTTTGCCATCAGTTCGTCGTTTGGCAGGTCAGCCTGAACATCAAGCTTCTTTTCTTCAATCTTACCGCCAAGACTAAGTAGCGCAACACGCACAACCTCAGCAACATCAAAACTTGACTCGAAAAGCGTACTTGGTGCCGAAGATTCAATCGTTGAAATTTCGAGCATACTGCGCACAAGACGCGACATTCTTCGAGTCTCAGAAGAAATAACACCCAAATACTTAGGCTCATCTGTACGCGGAATTGTTCCGTCGAGTATACCCTCAGCAAAACCTGCTATGACCGTCATAGGCGTTTTAAGCTCGTGCGAAAGATTTGTGATGAGGTCACGCTTGTGCATTTCAGAGTTTTCAAGAGATTCTGCCATGGCGTTAAAAGCACGGGTGAGCTGACCTATCTCGTCGTCTCTGCCGTGGTCTTGAACGCGCTCCTCAAACTCGCCCCGAGCAAAACGCAGTGCAGCACTTGCCATCTCATTAAGCGGCTCAGTGAGTTTTTTCGCTGCGATGAACGAAACAAGAAAAGCCAGGACCACAACGCCGGCAGCAATTGCAGCAAGACCTCCTGAGAAGCTGAGCCATTGCCGTCTGAACGCATTCATGTCGCTGACAACAAATAGATAACCGAGAGTCTGCGGCTCACCGGCTCCGGCATTTAGTAGCGGAACAGCCGCTACTTGTTTGTCCGAGTCATAAAGACCACCCATATCAGAAAAAATTAAGGAACTGTCTCCGGAGTAGGCAAACTCAAGCATACAATCAGAGGTAGTCATACCGATGAAAGCCTGCATATTTTCAGAACAAGCTATTATGTTGCCCTCACTGTCTGCCACAAACAGGCTAAAGCCCGTGACTCCGGAAGTCATAGAAAGCCATGTGCTTATGTTCAAATCATCAAGCTGCGCACCATGATGGGACGATTGCTCTGCGATGTACGTTGTGGCCTCACGCAAAGTTGAAAACTTCATCGACCTGTTTTCATCACGCGCACTTCTGTAACTAAGCGCAATAAAAAGTCCGCCAAGAACCGAGAGGCTCGTTAGAACAATAAGCGCGGTAGCAATAAAAATCCTGAAATATATACTTTTTCTCATTATGGGAGTTCCTCAAAAATTATGCACTATCTGTTGTCTGACACTTCGAACTTATATCCTACTCCCCAAACCGTCTTGAGCGACCACTTATCGCTCACACCTTCCAACTTTTCACGGATTCTCTTGATATGCACATCTACTGTTCTTGAATCTCCGAAATAGTCGAACCCCCAAACTTCGTCCAGTAATTGATTTCTTGTGTAGACTCTGTTTGGTGATGAAGCGAGGTGGAAGAGTAGTTCCATCTCTTTTGGTGGTGCGTCCATACGCTGGCCGCCTACAAGCAGCTCAAATGAATCCATATCAATGACCAAGTTGTCAAATGTCAGCCTCTTGTTGGCACCGGAATCATCCGTCACATCAAAACGACGCATGACAGCGTGAATGCGAGCCATAAGCTCGCCTACTTCGAAGGGCTTTACGATATAGTCGTCTGCACCCATCTCCAGACCCGTGACTTTGTCAATAGTTTCGCCTTTTGCCGTGAGCATTATGATAGGAACATTTGAAATGGCTCTTATCTCCTTGCACACACCCCAACCGTCGAGTACAGGCATCATAATATCGAGCAAAACCAAATTTGGCTCGAAAGACTTAAATGCACTCACCCCTTTTGCACCATCGTCAGCTATTTCCACCGTGAAACCGTCTTTTTCGAGGTATAAACGTAAGAGCTCTGCGATGTTGCCGTCGTCTTCTACTATTAGAACTTTTTTAGACATCTCTCTACCTTCCTTCTCTTTTTCACTTTTTATATTTTACATATAGGCACCCGCCTATGCATGAACAAATTGAAAATAAAAAACACTTGCGCTTTTTCTCCCTTTTATATAAAATGATGATGTGCACTGTAATTTATATTTTTTTGAGGAGATTTGCCATGAAAATAGGATTTCTGACAAGCGGCGGAGATTGTCAGGGCTTAAATGCCGCTCTTAGGGGTGTTGCAAAGACACTGTTTGATGCAGTTCCGTATGTGGAGATTTATGGTATCCAAGGTGGTTATCGAGGACTTATTGATTGTAATTGGCGAAAGATGGAAATGCATGAATTTTCAGGGATCCTACGTGAAGGCGGTACAATTTTGGGCACTACCCGTCAGCCGTTTAAGACTATCCGCGATGCGGACGATAGCAGTAATGTTGACAGACTGACCACAATGGTGAAAAACTATCATAGCGAATGCCTTGATGCGCTGGTAATTTTGGGTGGTAACGGTACTCATAAAACTGCCTATGCCCTAAGTCAATACGGGATAAATATTGTCACGTTACCAAAAACTATAGATAATGACTTGCACGGAACCGACTATTCGTTCGGATTTGACAGTGCGGTTGCCAAGGCCACAGATGTAATTGATACGCTCCATTCGACCGCAGCGGCACACGGACGGGTCTTTGTCTGCGAACTGATGGGCCGGAAAGCGGGTTGGGTCGCGCTCTATGCGGGTATTGCCGGAGGTGCAGATGTTATACTTCTTCCTGAAATTCCTTACTCAGATGAGAGTGTATTAGAAGTTATCGAAAAACGAAATCAAATAGGAAAAAACTTCTCAATCGTAGCCATTGCAGAAGGCGCAGTCACCAAGGATTCGGCTGATCAGCCCAAGAAAAGAGAGCGTAAAGCAGGCGATATTTCCCCAGGGATGGAACTTGTGCGACGCATTGATGAGAAATTAAAACAGGACGTAAGGCTTGTTATTCCGGGTCATTTTCAACGTGGCGGTGACCCGACTCCGACGGACAGAGTTTTCTGTTCTCGTCTGGGTGCTATGGCGGGAGAGCTGGTGCTCAAACGGAAATTCGGCTACATGGTTGCACTTCAAGGAAACTCTATAGGTGCTATTCCGCTCGGTGAAGTTGCCGGGAAACTAAAGACTGTTCCGCTTGACTGTGAAGTTCTTAAACAAGCTCGCTTGCTGGGAATATCACTCGGCGAGTAAGGAATTCATTGCCTAGTCAAAGAACTTACTGTGAAGTGCTGATACGGCACGGTCTGCATCGGCTTCGTTTACCAGCACGGAAATCTTGATTTCGCTTGTAGCAATCATCTCTATATTTATCTTAACATCGTATAACGCTTCAAACATAGTAGCGGCAATACCGGGTGCTGACATCATACCTGCTCCGACGATGCTTACCTTTGCGATATTGTCGCTCGTTTTGACACCCGAAAATCCGATAGTGCTTTTGTTTTTCTCCAGAATCTCAACAACCGAATCTAAATCATCTCTTGCTACGGTGAAGCTTATGTCGTTTTCATCGTTATAATTTACTGCTTGCAGGATAATATCTATATTTTTCTTTGCATTCGCTATGACTCTGAATATCTTAAACGCAACGCCCGGTTCATCTTTCAGCCCAACGATGGTTATTCTGGAAAGGCTTGCGTCTTTTGCAACTCCGCTGATTTTTGAATGTTCCACTTTGTTTACCCCTTTGACTTTTGTTCCGGGTTTTCCGGTAAGGCTCGAAAGCACTTCCATTTCGACACCGTATCGTTTTGCCATTTCCACAGAGCGACTGTGCAATACTTGCGCGCCCTGAGCGGCGAGTTCAATCATTTCATCATAGGTTATCTCATCGAGTTTCCTCGCATTGTTAACGAGTCGCGGGTCGGCAGTGTATATTCCGTCAACATCTGTATAAATTTGGCAGAGGTCGGCATTGAGTGCCACTGCGACCGCCACAGCCGTTGTATCTGAGCCACCGCGCCCGATGGTTGTTATGTCATCATAGCGGTTTACACCTTGAAATCCTGCAACAATCACTATTCTTCGGCGATCCAGCTCCGATTTCATTCGCTCTGTTGCGACTGATTTTATTCGCGCACTGCCGTATACAGAATCCGTATGCATTCCGATTTGCCAGCCTGTGAGCGAAACGGCAGGGAGTCCGAGTTTTTCGAGCGTCATTGCCATGAGAGCAACTGACGCTTGTTCTCCTGTGGAGAGAAGCACGTCCATTTCGCGCTTAGAAGGACTATCATTTATTTCCGTTGCTTTTCTTATGAGCTCATCTGTGGTGTCAGCTTGGGCTGAAAGGACTACCACAACATTGTTTCCCTCTGAGTAAGATTCTGCTATTTTCCATGCAACTCGCTGTAAACACTCTGCGTTTGCTACCGAACTGCCCCCAAATTTTTTGACGATCAATGCCATTTAATAGTCTCCCAGTATACGAAATTTCGATAACGCGGTGATGTCGCGGCTAAGCAGGTCGTTTAGCTTTTTTTCGTTTATGACGGGTGTTATGAAAGCTGTTTCGCTATCGTCGACTGTATCTCTGCCCTCTGCAAATATTACAGAGCCGAATTCTCGCTTAATTTTATCAATTGCGACATTTGTTCTGATATACCAAGCAGATTCCACGAGTTGCGGGTCGCTGAGTTTATTTTTATCACCCTCAGCCCAGCCTATCCATCGACGGGCATGCATATGGCGTACAGAATCTATAATATCGGCAACAACTGCGCTTGCTGTGGGAAGTTTACCCGCACCCGCTCCGCAGAGGACAATATCTCCGGCGGCATTCCCTCTGATGACAACGGCGTTCATAACGTCGTCTGCACCGGACAGCACGCTGCTCATACTCACTAAATGCGGGGCAACGAATGCAAGAACCTTCTCTCCGACAGAGCGAGACCTACCGAGTAGTTTTATCTTGTAGCCCAGTTCTTTTGCCTTACGAATATCGCTTATTGTGACATCTTTTATGCCCTGCGTTCTGATATGCTCAGGGTGAACGTGGTATCCGTAGGCAATTGAGGATAGTATACATATTTTACGGCAAGTGTCGTGACCTTCTATATCAGCTGTCGGGTCGCTCTCTGCGTAACCTTTTTTCTGAGCCTCCGCCAGTGAGATGCTAAAGTCCGATCCCGACTTTTCCATGTCGGTGAGTATATAGTTTGTTGTGCCGTTTAGTATGCCGTATATTTCGCCGATGATGTTTGCGGTCATGCACTGCACGAGTGGCCTTATTACAGGAATGGCACCGCCTACGCTTGCTTCAAAAAGATAGTTTACGCCCTTTTCGGCTGCTATATTCATCAGCTCGTTGCCGTGCAGAGCAACGAGTTCTTTATTAGATGTTACGACGCTTTTTCCTGCGCCCAAGCTCTGCCTTGTATAATCGAGAGCCGCCTTTGTGCCTCCGATTACCTCTACAATTACTTCGATTTCGGGGTCGTCTCGGATTGTGTCAAAGCTATCTGCAAACAGTGCGCTGTGAGAATCTTCCGGAAACTTTCTTATGTCGAGTATGTATTTAACTTCTATTTCCTGACCGGCGTTTTGGCGTATTTTGTCTTTGTTTCGCTCAAGAACACTGACTACGCCGGAGCCGACAACGCCATAGCCCAGCACTGCAATTTTTATCATGGTTTTCTCCTGTAAGAGGTGCGGAGTATATGCGAATATAACCTGAATATGTTACCATTATATCACAAAATCATCAAATAAGCAATCAGCATTGTAAGGCCATATAGAACAGGTTGGTGAAGCATGTAAATCAGCAGGGCTTTTCTGCCGACTGCAGGGAAAACCGGGAATTTTGCTTCATAAAACCATTTTGGAAATGCTTCATCTCTGATGTATTTACCTAACCATGTACCGAGGAGAAAAATGAAGATTCCCGGCAGTATAGGTTGGTAGTCGAAACTGGTGAAGCCCGGCTGATGCCAACCGAGGATTGAGAGCATATCCCGAATTACGATATTATCAGATGTAGGCGATAGAAAAACCCTTGCCGCTATGCTTGCGAGTATAAGAGTTATGTATATTACAGGAGCCGTTTTACCTTCGATTTTATCCCAGAATTTTCTTGTCAGCCCATAAAATATCATGAAAAAGCCGAGCTTGTGCAGGATTCCGAAGTATATAGGCATTTCCATACGGACTGTAACATATGTGACCAGAACGGCAAACACTATGCATATCGCCCCACGCTCAATGTTGCCCTTTGAAAAGCGAGAGGATATGCCCGACACAAAAACAAAGAGTGCAACAAAAAAGGGTTGCAAGATGTCAAACACGGGATTGCTGAACACCCACCGCGGTGCGCCTAAGAATGTTGTGGCGTTAAAAAGTGCATGATGCGCGACCATCATAACTACAGCAAACCCGCGGGCTGCATCTATTATTTCGATTCGTCTGCTCTTTTCTGTCATAAACCACATTTTAACAGAAAGTTAATAATATTACAAGTCAGCCCAAAGTTAAAATTAGCTTTATTAGGCGGAGCAAATTAGCGAATCACGGCGAAATATCGAAAAAGTACTCGCTTGTTTGAGCGAAGCGAGTTTGCGAGTACTCGATATGAGCCGATGAGTCGCTTTTGCGGAGCCGTGAAAGCTAATTTTAACTTTGGGCTGACTTGCTTCTCCGCAACACCTGAAAACCCTGCGGCAAATGAATGCCACAGGGTTTTACAGGTTGTATGTAAAAAGAGAGGATTAAGCTAATTATTGTGCGTTTCTGAAATTCTCGACAAAACGCATCATGTCAGTAATCATCTGACGTGCAGAACCGAAACCGCCGACTACGGTGTACCATTCTTGCGGATAAAGCGCGTAGATATGCCCGCTTTGGTAAGCCGCTGTACGCTGGATTATCGGGTCACTGAGAAGCGCAGCATGACCTGCGGACTCGGGGATATTATCATTCATTTGATTGCGGTCAAGCAAGAAGATAACATCAGGGTCAAGAGCAAGCACAAACTCGGCGCGGGCTTCAAAGCCGTGCTGGTCGGTGAAAGCACCCAAATCTTCGGGCGGTATAACAGGGGTAAAGCCAAATTCTTCGTAGACCATATCCATGCGGCTGTTTGCTAAAAACAAAGAGAAGTTATCAGGAGTTGTCATCATGAGAAACACTGCGCGGTAGTCGGACTCAGCGGCGACTGCGGCGACGTATTCCATGCCGGAACGGATATAATCAATCTCGGCTTGAAGGTCGTCGGCGATATGAGGCCAAATGAGAGACATAGCGTTGGCGTTTGCAGTCATGTCGTTTAACAAATCAGAATCACGCGCATTGATAGTAAGGCGAATAAAAGAAGTTTCACCATAACGTTCCTCGGTTTCAGCGCGAAACGTAGCAACATCTTCGGGGTCAAGACGGTCACCGGCAGCATTCATTCCGAAAGAACGTGCGCCGAGAATAATGAGCTCCGGCGGAACAAGGTCAAGCACGTCCCAATTCACATAAAACAACGTACCACCATCAAGAACACGCAAGCCGGGAATGTTGTTTATGCCCTGAATAACAGGCGGCAAACCGCCCGGATTAGGCACGATAAGCGTTTCGATGCCGAAGCGTTCAAAACCTATGGTGTACATCATATCGAGTATCCCTTGGTCGTAGACAGCTACTACTGTCGGGTTTTGGCGAACTTCGGCAACATTGCCGTCAAAATCGGTAATAGTCACAAGCTCACGGGGGCGGTCAGTGGAGTCATCGGGCGAGACATCGTAGAGTACAAGATCGTCTTCTTCTTCCACTTCAATCGGGAGCGGTGCGGGGAGCGGAGTAACTGCGGCTTCCTCTTGGGGAGCGGGTGTGGGTGCGGTGTCAGACGGATTTCCGTCACAAGCAATCAGGAAGATTGCGGCTGTGGCTAACAGCAGGGTAATAATTAATTTTTTCATGTGTGTTTTCCTTTCAAAACTCTTAATTGATTTCGTTACTTGCTTCTTTTTGGTGCGCGTGCTGCACATCGCTGTCCTCGTGCGGATGCTCGTGCATATGAACATGGTCGCCATGGTTATGGATATGCTTTGTGTTGTGGTCGTAGTAAAGGCAAATAGGCCGTCCGTCGTGTTTAGTAATATGAAAATCGTGGTCAAATACAGGATTCAGCACCTCAGGCGTGATAACATCAAGCGGCTGACCCTCTTTATAGACCTTGCCGTCTTTCATCGCGATAATATGCCCGGCATAAGCAGCAGCAAAATTTATATCGTGAAGCACAACAACAACCGTTTTTCCCAAATCCGAGACCAGCTTATCAACAATCTTCATCATCTCAACGGAATACTTTATATCCAGATTGTTGAGTGGTTCATCTAAGAAAATATAAGGAGTATCTTGCGCTAAAATCATGGCGATAAAAGCCCTCTGCCGTTGCCCGCCGGAAATTTCGTCAAGGTATTTATCAACCAAATCTTCAAGGTTCATATATTCGATGGACTCAGCCACTTTTTCCTTGTCTATATCCTTGAGCCGCCCACCGCAGTGAGGGAAACGCCCGTACTCCACCAAATCTTTTACGGTAATGCGTATACTCAGATGATGAGTCTGTTTCAGAAAAGCGACTTTTTTTGCGATTTCCGAAGTTTTTATCTTACGCACATCAACGCCGTCCAGCATGACTTGACCGTTTTTTGCAGGTAAAAGATTGGTCATTACACTAAGCAAAGTAGACTTACCTGCACCGTTTGCGCCTACAAGCGCAGTGATAGTATTTTCCCTAACGGTAATATTTATATCAGAGAGGGTTTCATTGTCGTTGTGACGACTGTACGACTGGCTGATATTTTTAACCTCAATCATGTTTTGTTCTCCTTCAGTATCAAGTAAAAGACATATACGCAGCCTACAAGGTTGATTATGACAGTCACAGGTATCGCCCACTCGAAAAATACCCGAACGGCTTCACCCAAAATGAGAGCCAGAGCCGCCATCATTGCGGAAGCGATAAAAAGCGGTAGATGCTTGTGAGTTTTCATTATCTCCCGAGCGGAGTTTACCGCTAAAAGACCAAGAAAAGTCAGCGAACCGATAAGAGCGGTAGCAACACTCATGCCAATGGCAATAATGATAAGGTTTATCGTCATTTCACGCTCATAAGGTATACCGAGGCTCTTAGCTTGCACAGGGCCGAGACTCATTACATCGTATCGCCTGTGTCGCCAAAGTGTAGCAACTACAACCACCACCATAATAGGAATTGCGATACCAATGATGTCCGTGTTCATGTTGTTGATGTTTACGCTTGTTGCCGCCTGCACCTGAAAAAAGTCGCTTTGATTCATTATGACCTGCAAATAGCGTGTACCGCTTCCGATAATCCCCGATAAAACAAGCCCGAACATGAGCAAAAATATTATGTTGTTGCGCCCGCTGCGTAAAATAAAACTAAACATTACCATTGACACGACAATCATTATACCTGCGGTTATGAAATAATTTATATAAGGGTCTGCAAACAAAACTGAACCTGCGCCGAAAGCAAAAACCAAAACAGTTTGTGTTCCCACAAAAACCGAATCAAAGCCAATCATGGAAGGAGTCAGCACTCTGCTCTGCACAATAGTTTGAAACGACAGACTTATCACAGCCAAAACAACAGCGGAAGCAGCCATCGCATAAAGTGCGGGAAGAGCTCTGCCCATGATACTTTCAATCGCCCCCGGCGGGGCTTCCTCACGGGTCATGCCGAGCCGGTATAATCTCAAATCGGTACGAGAGAAAATGTACAGCCACACAGCCCCTGCAATTGCCGCTGCAAGTATGACAAACACAATAACCATGCGCACATTTGCAGGCTTTGAGAAAAAATCCTTTAAACCGTTGACAATGTTTCTCATTATACCGTTACCCTCCGCTTTTGGCAGCGGCTCTGCGAGTTTTCTTACCACCGTATATCCCCCTTAAAAGATAAATCATAAAGATCACACCCCCGACCACACTGATGGTCACGCTTATATTCATTTCGAAGGGGAATATCATAAGGCGGCTTGCTATGTCGCAAAACAGAACAAAACACGCACCAAAAAGCATAAGATCAATGATTGAACGCTTGAGATTATCTCCGAAAATAGAAGTTGTCATGTTTGGGATAATCAGCCCGATAAAAGGAAGCGGCCCGACAGCAACAAAAGTTGAAGCACTGATAAGGGCGATGATGATAAGCCCCAGACCCACAACACGGTTATAGTTAAGCCCCAAATTTTTAGCAAAATCTGCACCCAGCCCGATAATGCTGAACTTAGTGGCATACGCTACGGAAATAATAAGAGGTATAACCACAACATACACAAGTTCAAAATTGCCGAGCCGTGCAAATGTGCCAAGGTTAAACTGATTTAACACAGTCTGCGTTTCGGTCTGAAAAGACAGAGCCGTGGAGATAGCCGCAATTACTCCGCCGTACATTAAACCGAGAAGCGGAATATACACAACCTCTCGTATTTTCAGGCGATTTATAACGGCAGTAAACAAAAGCGTTCCTATCAGAGCAAAAACAAACGAAAACACCGCTTGCACATAACCGCTTGTATGCCCCAGAAAAACAAAAGATATGAGCAAACCCAAAGCCGCCGCATCGGTAGTGCCCGCTGTGGTAGGCGACATGAATTTGTTGCGGCTGATAGACTGCATAATGAGCCCCGCTACCGAAAGCCCCGCCGCTGCCAAAATAACAGCCAAAGTGCGAGGAAGCCGACTGTGTATGAAAATAAACCTTGATAATTCATCTCCACGAATAAAAGAACTAAGACTAACATCAGCCATAGACCCCACTTCAAGCGAGAGTAATGTCAAGATAACAAACGCGATGAGTATTATTAAACGTTTCCATTGTCTGCGCAATAATTTCATATATAAAAAGTCACCTCATAATCAAACGAGTGTTAGTCCGAGCTAACTAACAAGAGAAGAATTTAGTTAGTCGAAACTAACTGTTAGCATAGACTAACACATATCTGAAAGTTTGTCAAGACTTTTTTTGACTCTTTTTACGAGTCTTGCCACTAAAAATAATGAGCATTTTATGCACAGATTTTTCGTGTTGTCAAACCGTGAAATCTGTGCTATATATTAGGTGAAGAGGGAAGCAGTAGAGCGGAGCAAAATCAAGGAATCCCAAACATGGAACTTAGCGAATATTTAGCGGAACTTAATAGCCGAATTGACATTCTGATTTTTGATGAAATGTTACTCAGTAAGGGAGCATACTGGCTGCTTGGCATCATGTGCCTGGTGTTTGTAACCATTGCCACAACCAAACTTATCAGGCGAAAATGGAACAGCCTTGTCTTAATATTCATCTGCTTGATAATATTGATTTGGTCGCTGTTTTCGCTATTTGCAATTTATTCGAATTTGGAGCTCTCAATAGACTACTACAGCACCTTTCGGCTTATTATATTCATACCGATACCCGCACTTCTTGCCATACATATACACAGGCAGGTATCCTACAAACATGTGCGGCTTATCACAGCTGCGTTTTATATAGCCGTTCCGGCCTTTCTCATATTTGTGTACTTTAGAAACCTGCACGCATCGTATATGCAAGGAGCCGTTTCTCAAAACATTTTTAGTGGGTGGTATATATACCTGTTTAAGATTTACGCCGCAGTTTCGATTATAAACTCTTACCTGCTCTGCTTTAACGTGTTTTATCAAATGCCGCCGCGAGCCAGACGCTCAACCCGCTCAATGCTTATAAGTGTTATAACGCTAATGCTTATGCTCATAGGATATGCAGCATGGGAAACCGGATATGCTGAAAATCTTATACAAGGAAACATTGCCCTTGATGTTATACTGCCCACGGCAACACCCGTTGCCTTAATAATATTCACATATCCGCTCTTTGACTCAATGTACATTATGCCCGCCGCTGAAGTTATTGTCACATCTCGGGAATTCATAATGAAAGGCCTAAGCACCACTGTATTGGTACTAAACAGAAATCATCTGATTCTTGACTGGAACAGGAAAGATTGGGATATGCAAATGCCAATCCCAAAACCTATCTATAAAGAAAGCTATAAAACTTATCTTGAGCGCGTTATGAAAACGTCAGCAGGCAAAGTCTCACCCCATAATGCAGACATTTTCATATTAAAATCCGACGAAAACGAATACCACTTCATGCAACGAATCGGGGAAGTCGGAAACAAGAAAACCAAGATGGGATATATCGTTGAGATCGCCGAAGTATCTCCACTGTACACCAAGCTGAGGTATTTTGAGGAGATTGCACATATAGATACGCTTACGGGCTTATATAACCGCAACGCCTACATAGATTATACAGAGAGAATTTTAAAAGAATCAAACTTCCCTCTGTTGGTGCTTGTTGCAGACGTCAACAAACTCAAACAAACCAACGACATATACGGACATATCGAAGGCGACAACTTTATCAGGTGTATTGCAAAGTCCCTTGCGCAAATCAAGCCCGACAACGCATTTCTCGCCCGAGTGGGCGGCGACGAATTTGTCCTATTGGTTCCGCATGGCACGGCTGAGTTTGCTGAAACATTCATAAGAAGAGCAATAGAAGCCTGCGGCTCTGTACCGCATTCAGACACGTTTATACCCGGGGCATCATGGGGTTATGCCCTGATGACATCAAGCGAGCAGTCCTACAACGATGTATTCGCAGAGGCAGACAAAATGATGTATGAGTTTAAGAAAAACCGCATAGAGTTTTCCTCAAGCGGCATATTGCCACCAAAGAGTTAAAGTTCTTTTTCGTTTCCGGAATTATCTATTTTGCGGGCGTTTTGGGCAAATAGAGCAATAAGGAAAGTCACAACCATGACACCTATGGCGAATAATATTGTAAAGACAATATCAAGTATATCTGAGCCACCCAGAGCCTCTCCACTCATAATTGCGTTAAAAGCAAGAATGTCCATGGCAAACGGATTGAAAACACCATCTCCACCCGTTACACCGAAAATAAGCGGGAGTAGAAAAGCGGCGATTATGCATATCGCTGCGCTGAGACCCGCCATGCCCGTTGCCGTACCGAGAGTAAGATGAAAACAAACATAAAGAGCAAGCAGTGCTCCAATGAGCAAAGCCGCCATAACAAGATTTGAAAACAAGACATCATTTGCATCAAACAGCAGAGCAGAGACGCCATAAGAAGATAGCATTGCAACAAAACCCAAAGCAAAAGCCGAAAGCGGATAAATTATGTATTTCGGAAACAGATAGCTAAAGCTGCTCAAACCTGCACTCTTAGGAATTATTATGGTGCGCTTTTTTTGCTCGCCGCCCGCTGCCCTGTTGAGAAGGACCACAAGAACCACAAGCCCCACTTGAGTGGTGTTTGTCGCAGAGTTAATTATTGCCGACGAATTAGTCGCCAGAAAACCTGTCATGCCCTCAATATCCATACCCATATCGGCATAAACTTCGCTAAACGCCTCCATAAAAGCCATCAGACCCGCGAGAAGTAACGGCATAAATGTAGCCAAACCGACTATGACTGCGGCGATGATGAAAAATCGCCCTGTCCTGAAAAATGAAAGACCTTCCTTTTTAAAACTTGCAGTAGTCTGGTTCATACTGCGCTCACCTCCCCGAAAGTAGGCGACAAAGTGCCGCTCGTAACGCCTAAGTAAATTTGCTCTAAAGACAATTTTCGAAACCAAACGCCGTCAGGAACAACTTGTTTCTCCGCAAGAGTCGTCACTACCTTGTAGAAAAGCTCAGCTTCCGTAACACCCTCTTTGGCATAAAAAGTAACATCGCCACCATGTTCGGCTACGCTCTTATCAATAATCTCGATACCGCTCAAAACCTCACCAATGTTACTCGCATCACGAGGTCTGACCGTTACGGCATTACCCGCGCCGAAAACAGATTTCATCTCAGAAAGAGACCCCTCGTATGCCATTATGCCGCCGCTTAATATACCGATTTTATTAGCTACACGCTCAACATCAGTAAGAATATGTGTGCATAAAATTATAGTAGAGCCTTCCGTAGCAAGCCTGCTGATTATGTCCATAATCTCAGCTCTGCCCTCGGGGTCTAAAGCAGAGGTCGGTTCGTCGAGAATCAGTAAGTCGGGGTCTGAATAGAGAGCCGCAGCAATGCCTACGCGCTGATTCATACCTCGCGAATAGGTCTTGATACGCCTGTTTGCATCGTGGTACATGCCTGTTATTTGCAAAACTTCCGCTGTTCTTGACTTAATATCTCCCTCGTACTGACAGCAAGCACCGATGAAATCAAGATATTCAAAGCCGTTCATATAGCCGTAAAGTGCAGGAGATTCAGGCAGATAGCCAATTTTTATATCCTCTTTATCAAAGGTTATCTCACCCACATCTTTGGGGATTATGTTGCAAATTACATTCATAGTAGTGGTTTTTCCGCACCCATTAGTGCCGAGAAAACCATAGATGTCTCCTTTGCTGACATTCATGTCTAAACCTCTAAGCACGTGGTAATGACCGTAGCTTTTTCCAAGTTTTTTTATGTCAAGCATTTTCCTTTCACCCTCCTATAACTAAATTTAAAAGTCTACCCATAGATAGCTCGTTTGCAGCAAGCACCAGCATAATGATTACCGGAACTGAGCTAAAAAATATACCGATTTTTTTCCATGGGCCTACTTCAGTCCATGGATTTTCGATTTTGTATTTTCGCATAGAGCGGATTTTAGATAAAAACACGCAAATTCCTACGATTACAGCTATCAGAACCACCACTAAAAACATTGATTGCAGAGTATTCACCGCTCTGTTATCGCCGCCTGTCATAGTGGCGAGTGATGCGAGAATCAACGTGGTTGCACCAATCCCGTTTACTATGGCGTGGAGTATTGTCACCACGTAGAGAGAATTTGTGGCATAGCGTATGTAGCCGAGGGCTAGCCCGTAGGCAGTGGTGTAAAACAGCATGTACAAGCTACCGTGCATAAGACCGAATAATACTGCGGTTATGATGATTGCTATGCCCGCACCAAACGGAGCAAGCGCATCAAACATTATTCCCCTCGTGAGAAATTCTTCAAATACGGGAGCCACAACAACGAGCATGAACACCATAGCAATTATGTAGATTACATTTGAAGCGGGCTCAAGTGTCGTCGGCTGAAACAGTTCCTCGATTATGGTTTCGCCGCCTGTGAATCGTGAAAGCAAAAAAGCGGCGAGGAGCGTGAGCAGTGCTGTTCCGTGACCCAGCCCGAACATAGCGGGAAAAGTTCCGAGCGCTCTGGCATGGCGTTTTGGGATTTTGTAAAGCTCCGCAAGCTTGCCCTTGTAGAATACCCGGCTATTGAATATTACCATAGCAAATAATAAAGGCAATACATAAACGAGTGCGATTATCACTGTGAATTGCAGTATGAACGTAATATTTTGCCCTGCGCCTGAGAGGGCATTGTTTATAATCCATGAAAACTCACCGGCTAAAAATCGGCACACAAAGAAAACGCACATAGTAAGCCCGAGTTTTGTGCAGACAATTCTGTAATCGCGTCTATTGGGTTCGTAGGGGGCTTGCTCGCCCTCTTCGGGGTGCGTTGTTTCTAGGTCTTGCTCTAAATCTTGCTCTAAGTCTGGTTGTTCCATATTATTTCTCTCTCTGCGGTTTTTACACCGAAACTCAGCCCAATGTCTTTCTTGATGTGTCACAAAATCAACAGTGATGGAAAACCCCTGCTTTTTAGCAGGGGATTATTTCGCAGTGATTGTGTATCTATTGTTGTGGTTTGCTTTGGGGATCCTCTTCACCAACGGTTTTTCCTACAGTTGAAACAGCCCATTTTGCCACCTGAACACGCACACGGTCTTCGCTTGTTTCAAAAGTGATTTTATCATCGCTAATCGAAACAACCTTTCCGATGATACCGCCTATTGTTGTGATAGAGTCGCCTACAGCAAGACTGCTTCTCATTTCTGCGAGTTTTTTCTTCTTTTTGCTTTCAGGTCTAATCATAAAGAAGTAGAAGATAGCTATCATCACCACTATCATTATAATCATTTCAATGCCGCCGCCCATATATCGTCCTCCTTATTGCATTATAGCACTGGTAGTATACTTGCAAATCAATGAAAATGCAAGAAAATTTTTGTCTTTGATAAATCTTAAGATTCCCTGACCTTGGATTTTGAATTTACCGATTAGACTGTCAACTAACTCTAATAAACAGGAGGGAAACAAAGTGATACAAATAACAAACCTGAGCAAATCATACGGAAGCAACAAAGCACTCGACGATGTGAGCCTTGAACTCTCATACGGAATATACGCACTGCTTGGCCCTAACGGAGCGGGCAAATCAACGCTGATGAACATACTCACCCTCGGACTCTTGCCTGACTCGGGAGAAGTCTTATGGCAAGGACAATCAATCGAAGCAGCAGGGCGGGACTACCGCGCCATATTAGGCTATATGCCGCAGCAGCAAGGACTCTATGACGGATTTAGCGGCTCGGATTTTCTATACTATATCGCCGGACTAAAAGGCATCGAAAAAGCATGGCTACCGTACGAAGTTGAGCGAGTTGCGGAGCTTGTAAATCTTCGAGAACGCCTACGCGACAAAATTTCGGGATATTCGGGAGGAATGAAGCAACGCATACTGCTAGCCGCGGCAATCTTGGGCGACCCGACAGTTGTAATCCTCGACGAACCCACAGCCGGACTTGACCCGAAAGAACGAATTCGCGTGAGGGAAATAATAGAGGACATGTCGGGCTACAAAATAATAATAACCGCAACACACGTAGTCTCAGACATTGAAACCATTGCCGACGAAGTGATACTTCTGAAAAATGGCGTAATTGCAGGCAGCGGCAGCCCTGAAGAACTATGCAATAAACTAGATGCCCCCGACGGGCTTGAATCGGTCTACATGAAAGTGTTTGAAGAATAAGTAATAAGAAATGGATAAACAGATATATGATTTTGTTTAAATACGAACTATATAAAGTCATCACCAAAAAGGTGTTTTGGGGAATACTGGGTGCGGCACTTGTTATAAATATGCTTGCATTATGGTGGCTAAACCCGCCGCCCGAAGGGCTAAGCCACACACAGGTCAGAGAAGTGTATGACACCATTCGCCCCATGAATATGGAAGAAAAGATAACATTTTTAAGTGAGCTTATCGACAAAAGCGAAGAACACGAGTTTCAAGATGAAGCCGTTTGGCTAACGAGCTACGCATACAGTCAGCTCGCCACCGCCATATTATATGAGCTGACAGTCAATACCCACAGCGTTTATCTCGACCGCATTGACGAAGCGGCTAACAGACTGCTCGGCACAGCAATATTCGGCAGTGACCCGAATACCTTTCCTGCACGAAATATCAGCAGGACACAGCGGGATTTTTACGGACAGCGAGACACGCAAATCCGCTTTGATGTAAACGAAGGACTCAGTGTACTGCTTGAATCCCCATCAACGGACATAATCATCGTTTTGCTTATGCTGACAATATGCACGGCACTCATAACCGATGAAAAGGACAGACGGCTGTTTTTGCTCATAAAAGCGACTCCTAATGGGCAAATACACACCATCACGGCAAAATTAGGAGCGATGGCGGTATGCATAGTCGGTGTCAGCGCACTTACTTTTCTTTCGGGAATTATCTTTGCCGAAGTCACATTTGGATTGGGCGATGTGACGCGCTCAGTGCAGTCCGTTCCGCTTTTTATAGGAAGCACGTTGCGTATGTCCGTAGCTGAGTTTCTGGTACTGAATTTTCTCGCAAAAACTGCGGGAATGCTCTGCATAGGAGCGGCTGTCATGCTAATAGCAATTTATGCCAAACACTCGGTAATTCTAATGGCGGCGACGGCAGCTATCACCCTGCTGAATGTGTTGCTTGGCGCGATTCCGATAGTATCGGCGTGGAATATTCTGCGGTTTTTAAATTTGTTTACACTGCTTCGCCCGCACCGTGTTTTCGGCGATTATTTCAACCTGAATATATTTGGTTATCCTGTTAACACGGTGCCTGTGTTTATCCTGTTCGGCGCGACACTCTTAATAGGATTAGTGCTTGCTGTATGCCTATCGTTTATCAAAAAGCGCGGACTGGAGAGCGATACAGAGTTTATCAGCAAAATTACAAACCGCATAACTTTCCGCAGAGCGAAGAATTTTAAAGAGCCGGAGAGCAGTAATGACGAAAGTTCTGCGTATGTCTCACTGCCTCAAAATGTCAGAAGCCGGAAATATTTTGAACTAAAGAAGCTGATATTTACAAACAAAGCACTGCTGTTTCTTACTCTGCTTATAATCATACAGGGCTTTGCTATTTATAATCAAACGCAGCCGCGCCTTGGTGCTCAGCACCACTCTGCGAGAAATATGCTCAGAGCTTTACACGGTCCTTTAACCGATGAAAAGGAATCATTCATACTCTCGGAAAAGGCGAGATATGACAGACTTAGAGCTGAACTCAACAGGCTTAGCGAAATAATGCATGACGACGAAGGCAACATCGACATGATTATTTATCAAGATATGTGGTATTACGAAAGCCAAATAAATTCCATGCAGGGCTTTCTCGCTGTGCACGAACGCTATAGGCATATCCTTGCTACTCCTAACGCTGAGTTTTTATATGATTCGGGGTATGTACGGCTCTTTGGCATGAGAGACGCATATGCAGGGCTTGAGTCGGGAATTTTACTGATAATAGTGCTGATTTTATCGCTCGGCGGGCTGTTTGCTATGGAATATAAGACAGGTATGTACAAGGTACTTGGCTCGACATTACACGGACACACAGATACAGTGAAAGCTAAGATGTTTTTATCGTCGATATTTACCTTTGCTG
>Ga0209755_10001220_pt1 | contig 41515 bp, 28 predicted proteins | sample TergutCo191P1_FD_187301 | JGI IMG/M metagenome (GOLD analysis project Ga0209755, IMG submission 187301) | Cornitermes sp. P1 segment gut microbial communities from Petit-Saut dam, French Guiana - Co191P1 (SPAdes) (version 2) | ecosystem: Host-associated > Arthropoda: Insects > Digestive system... | reverse complement strand
ACCAGACAGCCATTACAAGCGGCGGATAACCCGGCAGGCAGGGGCTTTCAAGATTTGGATCTGCTCCATTGTCTAAAAGTAATTTAGCTCTTTTTATCTGTATATCTGTTATAGGAATGTGATATGTGAAATTTTCTTCTTCTTCGTTTACCAGAAATTCAGGTGTCAAACATGCTACAAGAGGCGTCCATTCATGCTCGCCGTTTATACTTATTTGATTAGGATCGGCGCCGAGTTCTAGTAATGTTTGCAAGACTTCGATCGGGTTATCATTAAAAGTTTGATTCCAAAGAGGCGTAGAACCGTCACCTGCCGCAAGATTGATGTCAGCGCTTTTGCTTGCAAGAAACTTTATCATTTTAATCTGGTCTTCCATTTTTTCGCGCGCTTTTTTTGATGATATATAATAGAAAGGCGTCGGCTGCCAGTACGCGAATTGCGGGCTGACATAACTATTAAGTAGGGAACAGTCAGCAGGGAGCAGAGAATTAGGAGCCTCATTAATAAAGCGTTCCAGTATATCGTATTCTTCGAATAACGCTAGGGCTGTTGCAAGTTCCGTCGCTTCTTCTTTTGTTTTAAACTGAATTATTTTGTTTATTTGTTTTTGCGGCTCTTTTTTTATATTTTCGATCATTTGCGTGTAGGGAGCCATTCGCTCTTCAATAGTCAGCGAATTTTGTTTTTCTTCACAAGCTTTAATAAAAAAAGAAAAGTAATATTTATTATCTTCTTCGTTATCTGCCATTTCATACGCTTTTTGCAAATAAAAAATCGACTGATCCCATTCCTTTTTATTAAAATATACTTTTCCGTATAAATAATAGAATCTTGCTCTGTCTGCCGAGGTTTTGTTATCCTGCGCGTATTCTTTTTCCACAGTTTCAATTCCGTCTCCGAGAATGTCGAATAACTTTGCCGTGATAGAATCAGGATTTTCTCCCTGCTGTATGCTTTTTATGCCTTCAAGTATTATTTTTCTCGCGGTAAGATCGCCGCATTCTTCAGAATGCGAGCATTCTTTCTTTTTTTTTCCCAGCAGATTTTCCATTACTATTTTTATAATATCGCTGTCTATTCCGTCAGTTGCCATCAGCAGTCCTGTTTTTATAAAAAAGTTTTTTTCTTTTTGCATTATGCTGTTCAAAGCAAGTAAACCTTCTCTGCGCGCGATTTCAGCTAATTCTACTAATCTGTTGATAAATGTTACGCAATTACCGTTTATGTAATTTGTTTTCTTTACGGTTTCATCAAGCGGATAAAACTTATTTGTATAATATTCGATTCTTTCCGCTGACGGAGGTTTGTTTATACCATCTGTACCGGCAGGAAAATTTTCTTTATTAAAATTATAATGAAGAACAAGCTGAAAAAAAGAACTGCGGTTATTTGTCTCTGCAGCTATTTCATGCCAGAAAATTCCCTTGTCGTAACCGTCTTCTTTTTTCTCGAGAACGCGAATAAGACGCGATTCTTTTGGAAGGGCAGATAATGTGTATTTAAGAGCATCGTTCATTTCGGAAATAAACTCATCGCCGCTGAGATACGCATAGGCAAGTTGATTCGCGGCGTTTCCGTCATTTTTTTTATTCTTATTGTTTTCCGCGTTTATAAACCAATCGGACGCGGATTTGAATTTTTTGTTTATGATTAAGCTGTTTTCATACATATAATCTAAACATTCAAGAGCTGCGTAAAAACCTTCTTTCGCGGATAATTCAAGGCAGTACTGCGCCCTTTCATAATTTTGTTCAAAAACATTATTTGTTAAATTATTTATTCCGTTTAAATACGCGCATCCCAAATGATAATTCGGGACTTCGTAATTATCGGCGTTTTCGGTGTTTCCGCTGTTAATATATATATTTAGAGTATTACCCATAAATCTCTCCTATTGATGTTTGTTATGCGCAATCAGCTCCACCCGTCGTGTCTTCCGTCATCATCGGAAGCTTCCATTTCATCGGGCAGGAGAGCGCCGTGTTCAATCAATATATTTTCAGCTTCGGTTAAATTTTCTTCCTGAGCGATTGACAACGGAGTATTTCCGTCGGCATCTTGAAAATTTAAAAAAGCGCCTTTATTTAAAAGGTACTCAACCATTTTTTTAGGGTTTTTCATCTTTGTCCATGTGTCTTTGGATAAAATAAATGAAAACGGAGTAGGCTCACGCCATGAAAATTCAGGACGCACATTTCTGTTTAGTATCATAAAATTAAACGCGGCGCGTTCAGAACCCAATCCTTCTTTTATATAACGATCGATTAATTCGATTTCTTCGAAGAAGATAAAGCCGGCGGCGATCTCGGCGTATTCTTCATTTGTTAAAAAATCACCCTTGGGAGTTCTGACAAACGGTTCAGTCCAAAGAGCGGCGATTTTATATATTGGTTCAGCCGGCGCATTTTTTATATTCTTTATCAGCTGCGCGTAGGGAGCCATTCGCTCTTCAATGGTTTGAGAGCTTTGTTTTTCTTTACAGGTCTGACGCAGTTTTAAACGGGTTTCGCCGATTAACTCATTTTTTTCCGCTTTTATCATGACAATCCTCCATCATTCATTATTATTGAAGAATTTCAAAAAATCTATTGATATTACGAGCTAAAACATGGACTTTTGTTGCGTTTAAAGGCTGTTTTTTAATTTATTTGTATTATGGAAGAAAAGAGGGTACAATGTTATAATACTGTACAAGGAGATTACGGAGGGAATCTGTGAAGAAATGCAAAAAAGCAGTCTCGTTTGACGGTATACAGCCGCCAAATGAAAAGGCGGTTAAACCGCTGCGTCCTTTTTTGTCTTTTTTAATCCCCATTTTCGCTCTTGTCGGTTTTGCAGCGGAAAGTTTGATTTTAGAAACTTGCACTAACGAGCCATTAAGCGTCTCCGAAGAACCCGTTATTTTTTCTTTGTACCGCTCTATTCCCGGCGTAACAGAAAATGAGATTGCCGCTGTCGAAGAATTTAAAAAACAGGGTAAGCCGTTTATTTACGGAATGATACCAAGCACAGAATCGTTTTTGAATTCCGAAGGAGAAGTCAGAGGATACTCGGCGCTGATGTGCGAATGGCTGACCGAATTATTCGGCATTGAATTTATTTCCGAACGTTATTCGTGGTTTGGTTTGCTTGACGGATTAAAAGACGGAAGCATACATTTTACGGGTGATCTTACAGCGAATGAAGAGCGAAGAAAAACTTATATAATGACGGACGCTATTGCGCAGCGTTCTATAAGATATTTCCGCATTGCAGGCAGACCGTCGCTTTCGGAAATTTCTCAGACACGTTTGCCGCGTTATCTGCTGCAGGAACAAACCACAATCGCTGCCGATGTTCAGTATTACGCCGCCGGAACATTTGAACCGATATTCATACATGAATACAATGAAGTTTACGAACTGTTAAAATCTGGAAAAGCCGACGCTCTTATCACAGAAGGAGTGCAGGAAGCTTTCTTTGATGATTACAGCGATATCATCGCGTTGGATTTTTTTCCGTTGATTTATTCTCCGGTTTCTCTTTCAACGGAAAATCCCGCGCTCGCTCCTTTTATTTCGATTGTTCAAAAAGCGCTTGACAGCGGCGCCATTCGTCATTTAAACGATCTGTACGATGACGGTTATCGCGAATACTTAAAGCAAAAATTATTTTTAAGGCTTACGGAAGAAGAACGCGAATTTATCAAAGAGAATCCTGTTATTCCGTACGGCATAGAATACGATAATTATCCTATCAGTTTTTTCAGCGTTCATACGGGAGAGTGGCAGGGAATTTGCGTTGATGTGCTAAAAAGAATCGAAGCTTATACGGGATTTAAATTTGAAATCGCGAATGACGAACACACAAATTTTCCCAAATTGTTAAATATGCTTGAGACAGGAGAGATATCGCTGCTGTCGGAATTAATTCCGACAATTGACCGGCAGGGACGTTTTTTGTGGGCAGCGCATCCGCTGGTAACGGAACGTTCCGTGCTTATTTCCAGAATTGATTATCCGAATGTAAATGTTAACAGAGTCTATTCCGAAAGAGTCGGATTGTCGAGAGGCACCGCGCATACCGAATTTTTTACGCGATGGTTTCCAAATCATCCGAATTCAATTGAATACGAAAGTCAGAGTATGGCTTTTGACGCTCTAATGCACGGAGATGTTGATATGGTGATGTGCGGATACACCGCTCTTTTATATTTAACCAATTATCTTGAACTTGCCGGTTTTAAGGCCAACATTATGTTTGATAATAATTTTGTATCAACTTTCGGGATTAATTTTAACGAAGGCGTGCTTTGTTCAATAATTGACAAAGCGCTTGAGCTGGTTGATACAAAAACAATCTCGGAGCAGTGGCGCTACAGAACTTACGATTACCGTTTGAAAGTGGAACAGGCAAGAACGCCGTGGCTGATAGGTTCGATTGTTTTATCTCTGCTTGTGCTTGCTCTCGTTATTATACTTTTTTTAAGAAGCAACTTTATCGGAAAAGAACTTGAACAGCTTATTCAGAAAAGAACTCATGAGCTTGCGCTTCAAACGGCAACGCTTACTACTTTATTCGATTCGATTCCTGATCTTATTTTTACAAAAAATTTAAAATTTAATTTTTTACATTGTAACAAAGCTTTTCTTGAACATTTTAACAAGAGCATTGATGATGTTGTAGGCATCGGCGACGGTAAGGACATGGGGATGACCAGCGAAGAAGCCGAAAAATTCAACGATACAGACCGCAGGGTAATACGCGAGAGGCAGGTGATAAAAGTAGAAGAGTATATTCCGCGTTTCGACGGGACTAGACCTTTTTATGAAACGATAAAAATGCCGCTGATTTTAGACGGTGATGTAATCGGAATAATGGGAATTGCGCGTGACATAACTCAGCGAAAAGAAATGGAAGCGGCGGCTCTTGCCGCCTCTCAGTCTAAATCGGCGTTTCTTGCGAATATGAGTCATGAAATACGAACGCCGATGAACGCAATTTTGGGAGTTACCGAAATTCTGATTCAAAATGAAACTCTTCCTTTGGATATAGAAGAAGGGCTCGGAAAAATTTACAGCTCATGCGGTTTGCTGCTGGGAATTATTAACGATATTTTGGATTTCTCAAAAATAGAAGCGGGAAAACTCGATATAATGCCTGCGCATTATTCTGTTGCAAGTTTGATAAATGATTCTGTCCAGCTTAATGTAATGCGCGTTGAGTCAAAACCGATTGAGTTTGAACTTAATGTTGACGAAAATGTTCCCGTTAAATTAATCGGCGACGAACTCCGCATCAAACAAATTTTAAATAACCTGCTTTCCAACGCGTTCAAATATACGGATCAGGGAAAAGTAACATTATCGGTTGCGACTCAGTCTATACCGATGAGAGGAAAAATAATTCTTGAGTTCAAGGTGCGGGACACAGGACACGGCATGACGCAGGATCAGCTTGGAAAAATGTTTGATGAGTATTCGCGTTTTCTAACGGGAAAAAATATTTCCATTGAGGGGACAGGGCTTGGGCTTGCGATTACTCAGCGTCTTGTAAGCCTTATGGACGGAGAAATACATGTAGACAGCGAAATAGAAAAGGGATCGTTGTTTACAGTGCGTCTGCCTCAGGATATTGTAGATTCAGAAACGCTTGGAAAAGATGTTGCCGAAAACCTCCGAAAATTCCGCATGGGTTATCTTACACAAAGAAAGAATGGACGGGTAATCCGCGATTCGATGCCTTACGGAAATGTTTTAATTGTCGATGATGTTGAAACAAACTTGTATGTCGCAGTCGGTCTTATGAAATTGTACAGGCTGCAGATTGATACTGCGATGAACGGACATGATGCGATCGAAATAATTAAAAGCGGCAAAGTATATGACGTAATTTTCATGGATCATATGATGCCCGAAATGGACGGCATTGAAACCGCGAAACATATCCGCGATTTTGGATATACAGCTCCCATCGTAGCGTTGACGGCTAACGCTGTTCTGGGGCAGGCGGATATTTTCCTGAATAACGGGTTTGACGAATTTATTTCAAAGCCTATAGACATTCGCCAGTTGGATACTATTCTTATTAAACATGTGCGTGACAAACAGCCGCCCGAAATTATTAAAGAAGCCCGCCGCCAGCAGGCAAACGGCTCGAACGAGATGAACGGCGTTGATTCTCAGACGGACACGCTGCTTTTGGAATCGTTTATCAGAGACGCGGGAAAAGCGATCGCTCTGTTTGAAGATCAAATTGCGAATAACGCATTTGAAGATTCTGAGAAAAGTGCGGAAAACTTAAAAAAATTCACAATAGCTGTACACGGAATTAAAAGTTCTCTGTGGAATGTCGGAGAGCGAAAACTTGCGGACTTTGCGTTAAAGCTGGAAGAGAGCGGACGAAAACCGGACGTCGAATTTGTTAAAAAATCAGCTCCGGATTTTATCAGCGAACTGCGCGTTTTGCTGGAAAAGTTTGATATAAAAAATAATAAATACGGCGCGGATGATGATATAATAGATTTGCGCGGAAAGCTTTACTTGATAATAGAAAAAGCTTCCGGCTATGACAGAAAAGGCGCTTTGGATATTATTGCGGAAATCAAAAATCCATCAAGAGAAACAAAAGCTGTTTTAGACGATGTAAAGGGGTTTATTATTCACAGTGAATTTGAGAAAGCTGAAAGCGCGGCGGCGGCGTATGCGGCTGAATTAACGATTATGGAAAAGAAATGAAAGTAAAAAAGAACGGTTTAATTGTTCTGCTGTTAGTTATAGTGTTCTCTGTTTTTTCGGGATGCGATCTTCCTGTAAATCAAAGAGCTGAATATGCCGCTTTTTCTTCGTATACGGATATTCCGGGAATTACTAAAGAAGAAATAGAAGCAGTTGAAGCGCTGAAGAAAGAATACGGTTCATTCGTATACGGAATGCCGATGAGTTTTGAAGCGTTTGAAAACGAAGACGGTGAGATTAGAGGGTTTGCCGCTCTTCTCTCCGAATGGCTGACAGAGCTTTTCGGAATTCCTTTCCATCTGAAATTATACAGATTTTTTGATTTATTGGCGGGAATGGAGTCGGGCGAAATTTCTTTTACCAGCGAGTTAACAAATATAGACAAGAGATTAAGTTCGTATTATATGACAAGCGCGATTGTTTCCCGCGCGATAAATTCTTTTCGTCTTGCCGGAGCAAAACCTGTAGAAGAGATCAGGGAAGAACGTACTTTACGTTACGGTTTTATCGCAGAGTCTGCTACAACAGGCATTGTTACGGCAGAACTTGAAAAAAACACTTATGAACTTGTTTTATTAAATGACTTTTCGGAAGTTTACGGCGCGTTAAAAAGCGGAAGAATAGATTCTTTTTTCTACAGCGGAGTTGCGGAAACGAATTTTAATAAGTATGAAGATATAGTCGTTACAAATTTTTTCCCGTTGATCCGCATGCCTGTTTCGCTCTCCGTGAGAAATCCTGAACTTAAACCGTTTATTTCCATTGTAGATAAAGCTCTGCAGGGAAACGCGTCGCGGCATTTGATCGATCTTTACAACCGCGGGTATAATGAATATACGCGTTATAAATTATTTACGCGTTTTTCGGATGAAGAGATCGGTTATTTAAACGCAAATCCCGAGATTCCGTTTACGGCTGAGTTTGATGATTATCCCGCAAGTTTTTATGACAACCGTTATAAAAAATGGATGGGAATCAGTTTTGATATATTAAATGAGATCGAAAATTTAACAGGTTTAAAATTTACGATAGCTAATGACAGACATACCGAATTGTCTAAGCTGATTGAAATGCTTGAGTCAGGCGAATCGCTTGTTCAGCTTGGATTAATCCGCTCCGCAAATATTGAAAACCGGTTTCTATGGACTGATTCGATAATTAAGACGGATTATCCCGCGCTTATTTCCAAAATGGAACACCGCTTTATCAACATACATGAAATTTATTCCGTTTCTGTCGGCGTAGGCAAAGATTCCGCGTACGCCGAACTTTTGCACAGATGGTTTCCAAGTCACAATTACATAGAGGAATACGACAGTCAAAGCGAAGCGTTTGACGCGCTGATGCGGGGCGAAGTTGATATGGTGATGAACAGTTATTCGGGGCTTTTGTATCTGACGCATTATCTGGAACGCACAGGCTATAAGGTAAATTATCTTTTTGATTTTCTTCTTAATTCCACGTTCGCTTTTAATAAAGATCAGGAAATCCTTTGTTCTATTGTGTGTAAAGCGCTGAATACAATTAATGTAAAAAATATTACAGATCAATGGATGGGAAGAACATACGATTACCGCGTAAAACTCGCGGAAGCGCAAATTCCGTGGCTGATAGGCTCGTCAATTTTATTTTTAGGAATTCTTATTCTTGTCGCTGTGCTTCTTGTAAGAAGCCGCATTGTCGGAAGACAATTGGAAGATCTTGTTCAGGAGCGCACCTTTGAACTTGCGCTTCAAAAACAAAAAATGACTTCAAATTACGAGTACGCTAAAAAATTAGGCGACGCTCTTGCGAGTATTACAAAGTCTCCGACTATTTCAGCGGGAAATTTAAAAGCGGCGGCGGATGTAATAGCGCGCGAAGGATGCGACGCGTTAAGAACGGATCGTATCGGAATATGGAAATTCGCAAAAAACGCAAGCACTCTGGAATGTATCGCTTATTTTGATTCTTACACGGGAGAAAATTCGCTTCAGAGCAATTATGATTTGTCTGACCGTCCCGAATATTATAAATTACTGCAAAACGAACGATTAATTGTAATGAAAAATATCAATGATTGTAAATTGATATCGACGGCAATCAAAGACGGTAACTACGCGTTTTTGTGCGCCGCTCTTGACGCGCCGATTCGCGTTGACGGCAAGCTTGTCGGAGTCGTTTGCGTTGAACAAAGCCCAAGCGAAGAGTTTTTCGATAAACGCGAGTGGCTGATAGAAGAGCAAAACTTCGCGTCTTCTCTCGCGGATTTAACAGCGCTTGCTATTTCTGGTTCGGAAAGAAGAAAAGCGCGCGAAAACGCGGAGATGGCGAATCAAACTAAATCATCTTTCCTTGCGAACATGAGCCATGAAATTCGCACGCCGATGAACGCGATTCTCGGAGTTACGGAAATTTTAATTCAATACGAAACGCTTCCTTCGGAAATTGAAGAAGGTTTAAGCAAGATTTACAGCTCCTGTGATCTTCTTTTAGGAATCATCAATGACATTCTTGATTTTTCTAAAATTGAAGCCGGCAAGATGGACATTATGCCGTCGAAGTATAAAGTCGCCAGCATGATTAATGACGCGGTAAATTTAAATATGATGCGCATCGATTCAAAACCGATTGAGTTCGAACTCAATATCGACGAGAATGTTCCCGCGAAACTTATCGGCGATGAGCTTCGCATAAAACAAATTCTGAATAATTTGCTTTCAAACGCTTTTAAATATACAGAAGCCGGCAAAGTTACGCTGTCGGTTTTTTCAGAACCAATACCTTTAATCTCTTATCTGCCCGAACATACGATGAGCGGTCAATTACGCTGGCTGAATCCGGATAAAGAAGGAACGACTCTTGTGTTAAGCGTGCGCGATACCGGATACGGCATGACGAAAGAACAGCTGAGCAAAATGTTTGATGAGTATTCCCGTTTTAATTACAAAGGTAAAAACGCGACAGTCGAAGGTACGGGACTCGGTCTTGCGATTACTCAGCGTCTTGTAAGCCTCATGGACGGAGAGATTCATGTTGAAAGCGAGCACGGCGTTGGATCGTTTTTTGTTATAAGGCTTCCGCAGGAAAAAGTTGATGATGAGGTTCTCGGCAAAGATATAAAAGCGAATCTTCAGCAATTCCGTTTGAGTTATATGCTGCATCGCAAGAGAGGACAGATTGTCCGCGATCCTATGCCGTACGGAAATGTTTTAATTGTTGACGATGTTGAAACAAATTTATATGTCGCTGTCGGGCTTTTGAAACTTTACAAACTTCAGATTGATACTGCGATGAGCGGGATGCAGGCAATCCAAAAAATTAAGGATGGCAGTAAGTACGATATTATTTTTATGGATCATATGATGCCGGAAATGGACGGTATTGAAGCCGTAAAACATATCCGCGATTTAAATTATTCGTCTCCCATTGTCGCGTTGACGGCTAACGCTGTCGCGGGACAGGCTGATGTGTTTCTCGCAAACGGTTTTGACGATTTTATTTCCAAGCCGATCGATATTCGTCAGTTAAATTCCGTTTTGAACAGGCTTGTCCGCGATAAACAGCCGCCCGAAGTTATCGAAGCCGCCCGCCTTTATAAAGAAAAAAATGATAATGCGGAAAACAAACCGAATATTAACGATTCTTTTTTAATCGATTCGTTTTTAAGAGACGCGCAGAAAGCCGTTGATATACTTGACGCACAGTTTTTAAATAACAGTTTTGATGATCCGAAAACCAAAGAAGATACGCTTAAGAATTTTACGATTATAGTGCACGGAATTAAAAGTTCTTTGTGGAATATCGGCGAAAAATCTCTTGCTGAATCGGCTTTGAAACTTGAAAAGTGCGGAAGAGAAAAAAATATTGATACAATAAAAGAAACAGCTCCTGCGTTTTTAAGCGAATTGCGCTCTCTGCTTGAAAAATTGACAGCAAAGCAGGAGGAGAGTGCCGGAGCGGGAAACGCAAACGAAGATACCGCAGATTTGATAAATAAATTTAAGAAAATTGAGGAGATAGCCGCCGATTACAACAGAAAAGGAGCGTTGGATATAATTTCTGAAATTACGGAATGTTCAAAAGAAACGAAACAAGTTCTGGATAATTTAATAGAATATATTACTCACAGTGAATTTGAAAAGGCGCAGAATGCAGCCGCTGAATATGTAAATATTTTAAACGGCAGAAATTTATCTTCTTCGGAAAAGGCGTCTTCAAGCCTTCATGCAAAAAAAATCGACGGGCTGGATATTGAAAAAGGACTTCTTCGTTACGAGGGAGACGCGGAAGTATACTTAAGGCTTTTGCGTTCTTATGCCGCAAGCGTCCGTACTCTGTTAAACGCCATCGGAGAAGTAAATAAAAATACATTGGATAATTACAGGATTAGGGTTCACGGCATTAAAGGAACAAGCCTTGATGTTTTTGCGGATTCTATCGGAAATGAAGCGAAAAACCTTGAAGACGCCGCGAAAAGCGGAGATTTGAATTATATTCAAAAAAATAATCCCGCGTTTACGGAAGCGGCGTGGAAATTAGTCAACGATATTGAAAATATGATTTCCGCCATTGAAGATGAAAATCCGAAACCCAAAAAAGATAAACCGGATAATGAAACGCTTTCTAAACTTCTTACAGCATGCAAAGATTTTGATATTGATAACGCGGATAAAGCAATGAACGAAATAGAAAAATATAAATATGAAGCGGATGACGGTCTTGCTGTGTGGCTTCGCGAAAATATGGATAAGATGAATTTTAAACAAATAGCCGAAAAACTTGAAAATTTAAATATTAACGGAGGATGATTATGGCAAATGAAAACGGAACGTTAAAGAAAAAAATTATTTACGTTGATGACGTAAATTACAGTTTAATGACTGTAAAAAACAGGCTAGGTGATCTGTACGATATTTTTCCCGCGGATTCCGTTGTGAAGATGTATGAATTTTTGGGATATTTTCGTCCTGATTTAATTTTGATGGACGTGAATATGCCGGACATCGACGGTTACGAAGCGATTAAAAGCTTAAAAGCCAACGAAAAATATTCGGATATTCCGGTAATTTTTCTGACAGGCAACAGCGACAGGGAAAGCGTAGTAAAAGGTTTAAGCCTGGGCGCGGTTGATTATGTCGTGAAACCGTTTACTTCCGCGAAGCTGGTTGAAAGCATTGAATTTCATTTAAGCGCTAAAGAAAAAGAAGAAGAAGGCGATGAAACTGACACAATTAAAACAAGTATTCTTGTTGTTGATGATGTTTCCAGTATGTTACGCGCCATCCAATATGCACTGCATGACAAGTACAAAGTATATGTTTTGTCAAAATCCGAAGATGTGCATGATTTTCTGAAGACAAAAAAACCGGATCTCATTCTTCTGGATTATGTAATGCCCGTAATTAACGGTTTTGAATTAATTCAAATGATAAAGGCAATGCCGGATCATAAAGATACTCCGATAATTATCTTGACAACCGAAGGAACGCAAAATTGCGTCAATGAAGCGATGTCTTTGGGCGCTTCCGATTTTATGGTAAAACCTTTTAAACCGAAAGAATTAAACGACAAAGTCGCGAAACATCTTAGAATCGCAAAAGAGCTAAAAGATCTTAAAGAAGATAATAAAAAATTATACGGGTGAACATTATGGAAAAACTTATTTTTATTGTTGATGATAATGACGCAAACCTTACTTTGGCGGCTTCGATACTGGAAAACGAGTACCGCGTGCTGACAATGCCCTCCGCACAAAGAATGTTTTCGGTTTTGGAAAAAAAGATTCCGGATTTGATTCTGCTTGATATCGAAATGCCCGAAATAGGCGGTTTTGAAGCGATTGCAAAATTGAAAGAATCCCCTTTGTGGAAAAACATTCCCGTTCTGTTTCTGACCGGCTGGAGCGACGAAAAAATAATTTCCGACGCGGAAAAATCCGGAGCGCTTGATATAATTAATAAACCTATCGACGCCGCGGTATTACGGGATTTTGTGAAGAAATATATTTAATCGGATGAGTGATGTATTTTGTTTAGAAGCCTGTATTTTTGATGTTTTTTTTACGAGCCAGAACCTTTAGCGGATATGCGAACATTACGCACTGTTCCGGCAGAGCTGCTTTGAGAGCTTGCTGTTTTACCGGTTGTTTTGGGTTCCGGTAAAAGGCAACCACTGTCATATTCACGCATTCGCGCATCGCTTATTAGCCCTTCCTCGTGAAATTCTTTTGCATCCTCATGAATAGCTTGTAGTATTTTACTTTGATATTTTTTTCTCATTTTCTGAATAACACAATTACCCGGTAACCGCTCGATTTTCCTTCGCCGGAGCGGGCTACTCGTAGTTTATATACATTTCCACCCAAGTTAGCGTCTGCCTGTCCTGCCTCAAGCTGTTTTACCGCTTCTGCTAATTCATTATCCGAAATACCTTCTTTGCCTGCATATCGGGTAAACCATGTATTTTTGAATATCCGCACCACTCCAAAGGTACCATAAAACCTGAGTAAAAACAAGTCACGGTCATTGCCCAAAATTGAACCGTATTTGTATTGATTTATCCATAATATCACTTAGTGAGGTGGAGTATTTTATCAGATTTTACGGTTTTTGTCACTAAAAAAAATACGCGGGTTATTGACAATTTTTTTGATTTTGATTAAAATTTGGTTAAATCGGCATGAGAAGGTTAAAAAATTTGCCGATAAATTCTATAGGAGGAATTTTATGAAAAAATTCGTTGTTTTTCCTGTGTTGCTCGCGCTCTTGTTAGCGCCTGTATTTGCTCAGGAAGAAGAAAGGGAACCGGGATGGACATTCTCCGGTGAAGCCGCAGTTGTTGCTGATTTAGTGTACTATACGAAAGCATCGGGAAAAACCGGCGGAGATAACAGTGAAAACTGGGGCAAAAACCTTGACGGTTCACTCAACTTTATGAACACTAAAGGCGGCGGAACATCGCTCGGTGTCGGGTCTTCATTCTTTATCAAAGGATACGACAAGGGCGATAATTACGGCTACGACATGCAATTACAGTTGAATTTTGGTATTTTTGGACGCGGAAGTGAATTACACAAGGGTGAAGAGGTAACCTTTATGGATCTATTAGAAGCCGGTTTCGGCGACTGGTTCATTACAGGTCACGCCGGGATGTTTGAAGGCTATATCGGTAATACCGGTTACGCCGGCGCAGTCAGCCCATACGGCAACTTTACCGACTGGTCAAACTTTAAACTTGAAGGCTTCTATGTAAAATATTACGATATGGATGAAGGTGAATTCGCAAAACAGGACACCAACAAAATGAATTTATGGAGCGGCGGCTCTTCTTTTGCCCTCGCTATGAATTTCCTTGATGATAGCCTCAGATTTGCTCTTGGTACTGACTTTGGTTACGGCGGAAGCGGAGTATCTTTTAACGACTACGATGTATTAGACAGCCCTTATGCTTCAGCAAACAGTATTAATATGGCGGCGATTTTCTCCGGAAAGAAGTTATTCGATTTACTTTCTTTTGACGTATTTTACGGTATATGGGGTCAGGATTTAAACACAAACAATCCGAACGGCGCAGCCGCCTATAGAAACACCTTTGGTTTGTACGCAGGGCTTGAATTTGAAAAAGGTTTCGGACTCAGCGTAGGTTATTCCGGTGGAATTGTTGTAAATGAAAAAGATTACGGCGATCCAACTGCTAGTTCAACTGCTGTTACCATTGTTAACCCGTTTTGGAGCGCAGTACATCTGCACGCTAATTTTTCGGGTTTAGATAAATGGGATTTTACATTAAACAACAACTTCAGCTTTGCGGGAGCAACGAATAAGGAAGCTGATGATAAGCGTTTTTCTGGAATTTACAATAGTTTGAGTCCATTTGATGAATATGGTGATAAACAAGGTTTCTTTGGATGGGATCTTGGGCTTGCCGTTAAATTTAATGTAACAGACGATCTCCTTCTCTGCTTCCAGTTAACAAACCAGTTGGATACATTATCTTATACTCCTAAGTCCGGCGACAAAAGGTCCTCTTCACAAAACACATTATTTGCCGGGTTTAACGCCGAATATACGATTAAAATGGTATCATTCGGAGCAGGCTTAACCTTTACTATGACTTCGTACGGAAGTAAGGAAGGCAGTACAAAAGGTCCATCGGCAAACGAAATCGCGCTCGGCATACCGCTTTTCTTCAAAGTGGTATTTTAATAAATTATAAGGAGTACAAAGATGAAAAAAATTATAACGTTATTGTTCTGTCTGATGTTTGTCCTCGGGATGATCATATCCTGTGACAACGGCGAAATGCTCGAGCACGGGTCAAGCGATTTGAAAGGTGAAGAATATAAATATTATTTCAAAGACTATGACGATATTGTGAAGAAACCAACACCTCAACAATAGTAATTAAGAACATTATTTTAAAGCAGCCGTTGAAAAGCGGCTGCTTTTTTTTGCCACGGTGACAGTCACCAATTGCTCCCGTGGTGACAGTCACCATTGCTCTCTGGTGACAGTCACCAATTACGAATGGAAGCGGCGTGGTTGCGGGTGAAGGGGGGGATAACATTGTGGAAGGTGACTGTCACTTTTCTGTGGTGACCCCGTGGTGACAGTCACCTTTGAGAGGGAACACAAAAAAGCCGCTCTTGCGAGCGGTCTTTTGCTGTTTTCTACAATGTGATGGTGATTACGTTTATTGTTGTTTACGCGCTTCCAGTTCCGCGTGGAGTCTGGCGATTTCGGCGTCTTTGTCGGCGACAACGGATTGCCATTTTTTACGTTCTCTTTCTTGCTTTTTCGCTTCTCTTTCTCGAAGTTTAGCTTCTTTCTCTAGAAGTTTAGCCTCTTTCTCGCGAAGTTTAGCTTCTTTTTCGCGTAGATAATTTATCTGGCTTGTTTTATCACATTCCGCCATGAAGTGTCTCATATAAGAATGCCACTCTTCATCGGTTACTGTTTCTACGAGTTTGAATTTTTCTTCTGCTGATAATATTGCCGTATCCATTCTTATTACCTCCTCGCGAAGTTCCTTCGGACTGTTTTTGTCGAACCATGCCAGCCATCGGCACAAGGGATCGTTTAAGTCAAGCGCTTTCTTCTGCTTCCTATATTTTACCATATTGATAAAATGAATTTCCAGCGCGTCTGTAAGAATTATCTCATGTTCGGCGTCTTCTCTCAAGCGAAAACAACTGTGGAAATTTTTTGTGCGCGGATAATTATAGCCGAGAATATTGATCGCGATAACATTCGGTAAAACGATATAGTCGCCTCCCGCTTTTAAATCTTTCGTGTATGTTTTGCTCATGTAGAAAAGACTGCGCCTGTCCATATTGTGCTGGTTTTTGAGCTGAACCTCGACGTTGACATACGCGCCGCTTGGCAGCTGCGCCCTTACGTCAAGAACACAGGACTTGCCGCCCATGATATCAGCCATGAAGGTTTTGTTTTCATAGATTTTCACGGATGTAAACTTTTGATCTCCGGTTTTACCCAGAACCGCGTTGATAAAGCCCAGAAGTTGGACTTCGTCGCCCTCCTCTCCAAAAATTTTGTAGAAAAGGAAATTGTTGAGCGGGTCGAACGACAACCCATTTGTTAATTGTTTCATGTATATATATGGTGCAGCCGTGCGTGGCGCTTGACCGAAAACGAAAAAAGTTTTTTGAGGTGACAGTCACCAATTACGAATGAAAGTGGGAATTACATTGTAAAAAGTGACTGTCACCAATGGGGTGTCACCTTAAAATATTTTCTCTTGCTGTGCGGGCGGCGGTGTGGGAGGGGTTGATTGCGAGGCATTTGTTTAGGTCGGCGAGGGCTTTTTCATTGTCGCCTTTGCTGTACCATGCGTTGCCGCGGTTGTACCATGCGAGGGCGTAGTCGCTGCGTAATCGTATTGCTTCGGAGAAATCGCGTATTGCTTTGTCGTCGTCTTCTCTTGCGTACCATGCGCTGCCGCGCCTGTTCCAGGCTACGGCGTTTGAGGGCTGCAGCGCGATGATGCGATCGCAGTCTTCGATTGTTTTTAAGTAGTCGCCGGTTTGATAGTAGGCGTGAGATCGATTGACTAAGGCATCAACATAATTTCTGTTGATTGAGATCGCGCTTGAATAGTCTTCAATCGCGAGGCGTGTTTCGCCGCGTTCGGCTCTGGCGAAACCGCGGTAGTTGTACAATTCCGCTCTCTTGCCGTCAAGCCGGATTGCGCGGTTGTAATCTTCGATTGCGCGCGCGAAGTCGCGTTTTTTCATCCATGCGTTGCCGCGCGAAATGAAAGCTTCGATAAAGCCGGGGTGGCGGTTTAACGAGGAATTGTATTCGGTGATCGCTCTGTCGTATTCGGCGCTCTTGTAGTATTTTTCGCCTTGTAAATACGAAATTAAATATTGATCTGCGCCCATGTGTTTCAGCACGTCGAGATCGGGATTTTCATAATTGATCGGATTTATTTCCGAAAAATTAACTCCCATTCCGGAATGTCTGCCGCTAAGCCCGGAGAACGCCGACATCGGGCGGGATGTTTGATATGAGACGAGTGGAGCCGCTGTGTTAGGTGAAGTTTTTTCAGCCTCGGTTTTTTCCTGCTGATGTTTTTCCAAAAGTTTTAAAGTTGTTTCTACAATATCAGCGATTAATTTTTTTCCGGCAGCCTGCTCTTCATTTTCAGATAACGATACCGCCCGATCTTGATCAGCTTCAGGCAGCGCTTCTATGACATCCGGCTTTTTGCTTTCGCATGTCATCATTACAATTAAAATTACGACTGCGCAAATTGCCGCCGCAAACGCTGATACGGCAATCGTAAAAGTCTGTCTATTCAACGTTTTCGCCTTCGGTGACGGGCGGCGGGGGAGGAGGAGGCGCTTCTTCTCTGTAAATGAGTCTTACGTTTTCTGTTGTCGATCGATGCCTGATTTTCAGCACAAGCGTCTGTTCGGAGGCATAATAAACCCAGCCGGAAGATTCATAGCGCTCAAATTGGCTGTCGGTTCTCCAATCCATTCCGTGAATTTGAATTCGTAAAAACGGCGAAACTCCGCGAAGTATTATGTATTGCGTCATGTTCGGCATAAATGTAAACGAGAGGTTTAGATTAGTGTTAATGTACGCCGCTCTGATTCCTGTTGATATTGTCCATGCCCAAAGACCGTTATCTGTAATCCAAAACTCTTTTGGAATATAATTTGTAAGATTAAGAGCGTTATATAATTTTCCGGAATTGCTGTTTGCGAGCGAGGACAGTACAAGCGATTTTCCGATTAATTCCCATTCATGATGCTGAGTAAGCATCGCCCATTCCGCAAGTGATTTTCCGAGACGCAGACTGTATTCCGTATTATTGCCGTCGGGAATTGAAACAAATACAGACACCGTATCGTTTTCTACTGAACGGTTTAAGTGATCCGAAATAACATGAAGCATTTGTTCTGTTAGGTGCTCAATTGTATTGACAGGACGCCATCTTCTGTAATCCGCGAAAACTTCAAGAAGTCCGGCGCATTGTTCGATTGTCAGCGTATGCGGTTCCGCGTTATTTAATACATCGATAACTTCGTAGGCAAGCATATTGATGCTGCGCGAAAAGAGATAATTTATAACATGTTCTTCTTTTAAAAACGCAAGGGATTTTTCACGGGTTGATCTCATTATCGTATTTATTTTTTCATTTTCCGCCGCGCTGAATGTTCTGTACGCATTATTCATTCCTCCGACATATACCGACGATCTGTAACTGTGTTCGGCGCTGTCCAATATTCTCGGAGAAACAGCATACAATGACGATGAGTAATTGCCTCTCTGAATCGATCCTGAAAGGAGCGCGATTATATCGTCTTCATTTTGAAGAAGCGAAGCGTTCTGACTCCAGTACGCAAACGCGGACGCGTAACGATTTCGTATAACGTTTTCGTAATTTCCGGCATCGGCGATAATGTAATCCGCCGGATCGAATATTCTCTGCTTTCCTCTTTGCCTGTAAGAGATAAAAGTATTATCTTTTGAAAGAGTTATCTTTTCTTCTTCAAATTCTTTGCCGGTGCTTGTCAGGAAATAACGCGAGCCGCTGTACAAAATGCCGATTTGATCATTGTCGCGCACTAAAGAAGAGCGGCGCGGAATGATTGGAATTGTCATTTCGGAAATATTTTCCGGTAATTCCGCGCTGATTTGCAGTTCAATGCCTCTTGCCGAATTCAGAGAGTTAAATGTAAGCGAGATTCCTCCCGGCATAATAAAACGCGCCGAATTTTCCGTCAGTATCATGGAATCCGGATTTACCGTGAAAGCGCCGTCTGCGCCCGTCAGTATCAGCCCTCTGTTTCGATCTTCTTTTAAATTAATTTCCAGTCCTTCATAAAAGATTTTGATCGGACCTGCTAATTGAGCATTCAACATTCCTTCTTCGGAGCGGACTGGCGTTTCGGATAAATATCTGCCTCTGATCGACATTCCCCCTGCGGAAAGATTGAAACTTCCCTTTCCGGAAAATTGCAATATCGCAAAAACGCAAAAAACAACACAATAAATGGCTGCAAGACCGATAATTTTCGATACTAAGGATTTTTTCATCAGAATATAAACCTCATATAACCGGTAAACCGTCCCTTTTACAAAAGGCGCGTAACTTGTCGGTTTGCCGTTTTTTGTATAATATAGATAATAACATGAATATAAAGAGATATGGAAGCGGTTCGGTGTTGTTCTTAATTCTGATGATTTTGACCGCCGGAAATGTTAATTTTATTTGGGCTCAGACAGATCAGCCTGAGAGCCAAACAGATAACAGTCAGGTAATTCAGATCGGGATTTTAAACGAGATTGCGCAGCATCTTGAACGAAGGGATTTTTCATCGGCGCTGCGTTCGTTTGACGCTTTGCCTCCCGAAGAAGCCGCAAAGACTCCTGTGCGCATTATGCAGGCAACGGTTTTAAATTCAGCGGGAAGAACCGCGGAAGCGAAAAGCATCGCAAATTCGATCCTGACTACGGATACCAATAATACCGACGCTGTAATGATTCTTGCCGATGCAGCCGCTATTGAAAATAAACCAAGGGAGAGGCGCGTTTTTCTCGATCGGATAATTTCGATAAATCCGCATCATGTAAGAGCGTTAAATGATCTCGGCAACATCAGTCTTGGAAACAAAAATTTGCGGATAGCCGCGGGATATTTTGACAGAGCGCTTGCCGCTGATCCCGATAACGGAGAAGCGCTTGTCAACCGCGCTTCTGTGTACAGGTATTCAAGAGAGCAGCGAAACGCCGAACGTCTTTTAAACCGCGCCGTCACTTTGTATCCTGACTGGGCAAGACCTCTTCATGAAAGAGCGCGGCTGTACAGAAGCGCGCAATTTATTGATGACGCGCTGGAAGATTTAAACGCCGCTCTGGTTCTTGAACCTAATAATTACTGGATACTTGTAGATCACGGAAGCGTTCTTGTTGATCTTCAGCGGAAACAGGAAGCGCTGCAAAGTTTTAACCGCGCAATCAGGATCGAGCCGAATATATTTATGGCGTATATTTACAGCGCCGGAATCAAAGATGAGTTAGGTGACTACGCCGGCGCGGAACATGACTACGCTGTTTTAGCGAAACTGCGCCCGGATTATTATTTTGCGTTTGAAGCGCTCGGCGTTCTCAGAATGAGAAATAAACAATGGGCTCAGGCGAGAGACGCTTTTCTGGAAGCATACAAACAAGCGCCGAAAGAATACAGTTACGCGATACTTGCTTCGTTAAACTGGATGCGCGCGGGAAGGCAAACCGATCCGAGACAGTTTCTGGCGCAGGTGCTGCGCACGGCTCCGCGTGATTCTCTTGACCATGCAATGATGAGAGTTTTACACGATTTAACCGGCGATATTGAATTTGCCGGAAGGATAGAGAGAGAGCAGAATGTTCAGATAAAAACGCGTATGATGTATTATATGGCTTCGTTTTACGATATCAGAGGAAGCAGGACGCTGGCAGACCGGTATTTTCTGATGGTAAAAGATATCAACACTCCGTCGGGAGTTGAATGGATATTGAATGAAATGGCGATAGCGGAACGAAAACTTATTCAGGAGAAAAAATAATGGACGGCAATATAACAACGGTATCGCTCGGCGGAAAAGAATTTAAAATAATAGGAACCGCTCATGTTTCGCGCGAAAGCATCGACGAAGTTAAAAATATTATTACAGAAGAAAGACCCGATATGGTCTGCGTGGAACTCGATAATGAACGCTACAATTCAATCATTAATAATGATACCTGGTCGAAATTAGATTTGACAAAAGTTTTTAAAGAGGGAAAGGGATTTTTGTTAATAGCGAATCTTGTTTTATCAAGTTTTCAGCGCCGCCTTGGAAATCAAGTCGGAGTTAAACCCGGCGAAGAAATGAAAACAGCCGTTGAAACCGCCAAGGAATTGAATCTGCAATTCAGCCTTTGCGATCGTCAGGTGCATACAACTCTGCGCCGCGCGTGGGCAAAGTGCGGTTTTTTCAGCAAGATGAAACTTTTAGCGTCGCTTTTGGCTTCCGCTTTTACGACGGAAAAATTAGACGCGCAGGAAATCGAGGATCTTAAAAATAAAAATGAACTCGACGGCATGATGGACGAATTATCGAATTATCTGCCGAAAGTTAAAGAAGTATTGATTGACGAAAGGGATCGTTATCTCGCTTCGAAGATTTGGACTTCGATGCGGCAGATCACGCCGGCGCAGGAAAACGAAATAGCGCAGAACGCGGCGCCTAAAAAAGCGGTCGCAGTAATGGGAGCGGGGCACGTTAAGGGTATTGTCTCCCACCTTGAAAAACTGGAAAAAGGAGAGATCGATCCCGATGTAAGCGAATTCGACAAAATTCCGCTTCCAAGTTTTCTGTCGAAGGCGGCAGGTTTTATTATCCCCATTGCCATTGTCGCGCTGATTGCGGTCGGTTTTATCGGTAAGGGAACGGATGTCGGTTTTGAGATGATACTGCGGTGGGTGCTGTGGAACGGCTCTCTTGCCGCCCTCGGTTCGGTACTTGCGCTTGCGCATCCTTTGGCAATTTTAACTTCATTCGTATGCGCTCCAATCGGCACATTAAACCCTTTTATCGGAGTCGGGCTTTTTTCGGGCGTTGTTCAAGCCGTTGTTATGAAACCGCGCGTTTCCGATGTGCAAAATATAACAAACGACATCGCGAAATTAAAAGGAGTGTACGGCAACAGAATCACAAGAGCTTTACTGGTTTTTTTCCTCTCGACATTGGGCGGCGCTGTCGGCAATTTTATTTCATTTCCGGCTATCGCGGGGCTTTTGGCAGGTTAAGTCTGCAATTTTTTTACCGATAATATAAGGAGAATATTATGGGATACAGAGAAGCGTCTTCCTCATACAAGGAAACTCGAATTAAAACCGCAGGGCAGGGGCAGCTTATCGTCATGATGTACGATGGAGCGATCAAGCATTTAACAAGAGCCATCGAGCTGCTTAATGAAAATCAAGGTGAAAAAAAAGATCCTGCAAGCATCGAATTGATCAGCAAATCGATCATGAAAACCGAAGAAATCATAACTGAATTTATGATTTCTCTCGATTTTGATCAGGGCGGAGAAATAGCCAAAAATCTTTTCTCGCTCTACACATGGTTTAACAGGGAACTTTTGGAAGCTAACATTTCGCAGGATGTAAAAAGAATTATCAACGTTAAAAATATGCTTTCAGAATTGAGAAATACATGGAGTGAAGTCAGCACAAACGCCGCGGCGCAGACAAACCGCGAAGCTGTTGGCTTGAATATAGCAGGATAAGCCGTTTTCAAAACCGAAACTTCGGGTTAATTTTGAAAATGCGAAAAGAGGAGGGGATATGCCGGTTTTATATGAAGAAGCGGTAACCGCAGTTGATATTGACGCAGCCGAGCTCGCTCAAAGAGTCGCGGTATTAAGGCGTTTCAAAACTTTGCTCTCTCAGCAGAGAGACAGATTTCGCTCCTATCTTGATTTACTCGATAAACAGCAAAATATAATCGAAGCAGGCAGCGCCGAAGAACTGTTGTCGTATGTCGAACTGGAAGAAAAAATCGTCGCCGACATTTTCTCGATTCAGAAAGTTATAGATCCTCTCGAAGATATGTACTATTCAATTTCCAGCCGGAGAGTCCCGGCAGACAGCCAGAACGACGAAGTGCCGAGCCTCAAAGCATCTCTCGAAAACCTAAAAAGCGAAGCCGTCGTCCGCTCAGCGCAAAACAAAGAACTCCTCTCCAAACGCATGGTCGAATTGCGCACAGAAATTACCACACTAAGAAATAATCCGTACGTTGTCAGCAATAAACGATCATCATACGGAGCCGCGAACAACACATCGTCATTAATCAATTTACAGGGATAAAAAAAACTGCCTTGTGGGCGATACTGGATTCGAACCGGTGGCTTCTACCGTGTGAAGGTAGCACTCTAACCACTGAGTTAATCGCCCACAAAACAGCCTTATTATTTTTTCTCGTTCTGCTTACATAGTGTCGTCAAACGCGGTGTCGGACGGAGAGAAGTTTATGTGCTTGACGAAGTCGCATGCGTCTTTTGCGCCTTTTTCTCTGTTCATGCCGTTGTCTTCCCATTCGACAGAGAGGGGACCCTTGTAATTGATGGAGTTGAGTTCGCGGATGATGTTTTCAAAGTCAACGTCACCGTGACCCGGTGAGCGGAAATTCCAAGCGCGGCGGACATCGCCGAAGGGAAGGAATGAACCGAGGATGCCGGCTTTTCCGTCGAGGGTGACCGCGGCGTCTTTCATGTGAACATGCGCAATCTTTGACGCGAAGTCGCGGATAAAAATGCAGGGGTTTACGCCCTGCCAAATTAAATGAGAAGGATCAAAATTAAAGGAAAGAGTTTTACGGTTTTTGAATTCTTTAAGGAGACGTTCCGCCGAATAATAGTCAAAGGCGATTTCTGATGGATGAACTTCGAGGGCGAACTTTATTCCGTTCTTATCAAATTCGTCGAATATCGGAGTCCATAAATTGATGATTTGTTTATAGCCGTCGTCGATCATCTGCTCTGTTGTTTGAGGGAATGAATACCAGTATGCCCAGATCGGGCTTCCCATGAAACCTGTGATGATTTTTACGCCCATGTTCTTTGCCGCCGCTGCCGCGTATTTCATCTGCTGAACTGCCCATTTGCGGATGTCGTCGGGTTTTCCGGCAAGATCCGGAGGTACAAGCGAGTTTATGCGCGGATCGTAATTATCTCCTACGCACTGCCCGATTTTATGAACTGATATCGCAAATACTTTTAAGCCGTGGTTCTTTAAAATATTTTTTCGTTCTTCGGCATAAGACGCGTCTGTTGCCGCCGCTTTAAGATCAAGATGATCGCCGCAGCAGGCAATTTCTATCCCGTCGTAACCAAAGGATTTGGCTTTCTCGCAAAATTTCTCAAAGGGCATGTCCGCCCATTGTCCCGAAAATAATGTTACCGGTCTTGACATTCTAATCTCCTAGTCTAATGTGTATATATGAATTTTAATCAATTTTCCTGTCTTTTTCAAATTTTCAAGTAAAATTTCAGCCATTTCTGCTAAGAATCTACCCAAATTAAGACTATCTTGCTATGATAGAATAAATTAAAATTAATTTCAAGCGATAAGGACGTTAAATGAACAATCTTTTGCATTTTTCTGCCGTACGCCGCTTTAACCGCGCTGCCGCGCTTTTGGCAATTAGCGTATTATTTTCGGGGTGTTATACCCTCAGCCAGGGGTTTACCATGCTTGGCTACTTAAACAGCTCTGTCCCCCTTGAAAAAATCGATGACGCTGAGTTTATCCGCCTTGTCGCGGATATCCGCGCCTTTGCGATAGATGAGCTGGGGCTAAAACAGAGCAAAAATTACACCCGTTATGTTGAGATTGACAGGGATTATCTCGCGGCAGTGGTTTCCGCTTCCGCGAAGGATTCATTCCAACGGCATGAATGGAAGTTTCCAATAGTTGGCTCTGTCCCCTACAAAGGTTTTTTCAATCCCGAAGACGCGCGGAAAGAACGCGCTAAATTGGAGAAAAAAGACCTTGATGTCTGGATTCGCCCTGTCACCGCTTTCAGTACCCTCGGCTGGTTCAAGGATCCGCTGTATTCGTATATGCGAAACTATTCCCCCGCACGGCTTGCAGACCTTATTATCCACGAGCTTGTTCATTCGACTGTGTTTATTAAGAGCAAGATGGATTTTAACGAAGAGATAGCCGAGTTTATCGGCACCAAGGGTTCGCGCCTGTACATGGAATCCCGTTTCGGCATCGACTCAAAAGAGTACCGTGACATGATTGACAGCGAAACAAACAGCGCGAAATTTGTCGCTTTTCTTCAGGAATTGATCGCGGAATTGGACGCGCTGTATTCAAGAGAAAAGAGCAGGGAAGAAAAATTGACCGAAAAGGAATCGATAATTCAAGCCGCAAAAGATCGATACAAATCCGAATACGAGAGCCGTTTTACAAATGATAATTACAGATATTTTATCGAACAGCCGGTAAACAACGCCTACCTTGAACTTTTCCGGCTTTATCACACGGAAGATAATTTTTACGACGATCTGTTTGAGCGCTCAGGCAGCGATTTAAACGCCTTCATCGCCGCCGCGAAAAAAATCACAAAGAAGGGTGATCCGAGGGAGCAGTTGGAAAACGCGCTGCGGTGACAGTCACTATTTGCGAATGAAAGTGGTGACTGTCACCTGTAATATAACTCTTTATAAACCGCGGCGAATCCAATCAGCCTTCTTGCGTAATCTCTTGTTTCGTAAATGTTGGCGGTTTCCGCGATTAAGTCTGCGGGAAGTTTTGGGTTTGCGTTCTGCCATCTGCGTACCCTGTTCATGCCGCCGTTATACGCCATTAAGGCGAGCTGAGGGTCGTTGAACAATCCTAATAAATAGTTGTAATAAAATGTGCCGATGTGTACGTTCAATTCGGGATCAGTGAGATCTAATTCGTTGGAATGATTTGCGTAATTAGGACCGCCCGATCTGCGCAGGCGGTCTGACATTTCTTTCGCGGTTGCGGGCATTAATTGAGTTAAGCCAACAGCTCCGGCATGAGAGACAACAGCGTGCTGGAACGCGCTTTCGGCGCGGATAAGTCCAAAAAGAAGCTGAGGTGCGATTTTATATTCACGCGCGTATTTTTCCGTCAATTCCAAAAAGGGGCGCGGGAACATCAGCTCTAAATCGCGCCTTTCTCTTGTATACGGTTCTCTGTTAATGTAAATGCCGGCTAATCTCATTGATTGAGGGTGCATATTCTGATCTGCGTACGCCTGCGCAAGAGATCGCAGTTCAGGAGCGGACAAATCTTTTTCGTTTGCCCTGATGTACGGATTGGCAAGATGAGACGCTCCGTTTCTGAAAAAACCGAGAAGGAAATCAATTAAAGCGCTAGGCGCCGGCGCGCCGTTTTGCTGCGTCTGGCTGTTTGTTCCGTTTGTATTACTTTTTGTGTACTCGATTAATGGAAGTTCGAGGACTTCAGCGCTTCTTGCGCGGTAGTAAAGCGAGGGAAGGGTTATTGAGCTGCTTGCATTATATGCAATTTGCACATAAGTTTTTTTATCGGCTTGAGGCATACTTACCGCCGATGCCGCAAGACGCTTGTTCGCGTCCGACAGCAAATCTTCATCCATAGCGCGCGCTATCAGCCACGCGAAAGCGGCTTTTGGAACATCAGCGCTGCTTTTGTTGAGCGATGAAAAGGCACGGATAATTCTTCCCCAATCCTGCGCGGCGATCATTTGCTGCAATGATCTTTCCAGAACATCGTCAAAATAATTTTTTATTTGAATGACAGCATAGTATTTTTCAAAATGTTTTAAAAAACTTTCCGTTGATTCGCCTAGCGCCAAATCGAGGATATTCCAAATGCAAATGTCGGACTGATCTTTATCAGGCGCGAGGGACAGAGCCCGCTCAAAAAGCGTGATTCCCTGTCCGCTCAGTCCGCCTCTTGCGCGGGCAATACGCCCTGCGCTGTAAAGAAGCCTGTAACGGTGTTCCTTTAGGCGGTGGGCTTCCGCGTTCTTTGAGAGATTTGACTCCCAGTTTATTAAGAGAGTAACCCCTTCGCTGCCAGATGATTGAGTACCCTGAAACGCCCTTCCAAAAAAGTTTATAAGAACAGGGTATCTGATAAAAATTTCCGGCATCTGTTCGTCCCATTTTTTTTCATTCGGAGTTTGAAGGCCGCTTGTTTGAAATCCGCGGAAAAAAGTTAAAGCATCGCTTGCCCGCGATCGTGAGATTGCGTAAAATCCTTCAATCGCGGCTAACTCAAAATCAGTAAAGATTATTTCCTTTTTTTTGCATTCGCGCAGAACGAAATTCCTTGCCTCATGAAAAGACGGATTGTTTAAATCGTTGCTGAAAAAAAACGATAGAATTTTTTCCTTGTTGTCTCCGTTATTGACAGCGTCAAAAGCGCCAGCCCAAAAACCCCGCGCTTCACTTTGGACTCGCTCCGGAATTCCTGAAGGAAGGGAATGACCTTTCGCCATCAATATCGCGAGTTCTTCGGCTGCCGCCCTGCGGATAAACTCATTGGGATTGGAAAGCGATTTTTCAAACAGCGAAACTTTATGATGGATATTCGCGTCTATCAATCCCAAATAAAATTCATTCTGATGCTGAGGCGTTACGCACGAGGAAAGAGCAAGAATTACTAAAAATATCAGTCCGCGAAGCGTTAGTTTCTCGGCGGAATTCGTATTGTCCTGCCTGATATAATCAAGTTGGGGTTACGGATATTGTTATACTGCGCAATCCTCGGATACTGCCATGGATCACGGTAGAATGTTTCAGAAATATCCCACAAAGTATCGCCCCATCTGATCTTGTAGTTTACGCCTTCCCTCGGGATAGTTGTCGGGACATTGTAAGACGCTGCCGGAGGAGGAGTAACCACAGGCGTCTGCGGTCTTGGCGGAGGAGGAGTAACAGGCGCTTGAATTACCGGTACAGGATCGGGCTGCTTTATAGTCTCCGGCTGCTTTACAGGCTCGATCTGCGCGGGTGCCGGATCAGGCTGCTTGACAGGTTCGGGCGGTACGATCTGTTCAACGGGCTTTGATGATGATTTATCAAAAAATGAATTGACGGTTTTTAATCCTCCGAGGTAGAACAACCAAAAGGCAAGAAGTCCGAGAATTAGAAGTAAACCAATCAACACAACTAGCCAGACAGGGAAAGATTTTTTCTTATTGTCACGTACTTTTGTAGCAGCATTGTAAAGACCCGACGGAGGTTCTTCATTCGCTTCAAGCTCAAAATCGGGAAGATCGATATCCCGCGTAGTTTCATCAAGGGATTTTAAGGAGACAGCAAGCTCGTAGTGTTCGCCGCCTGCGCTTGTATCGAGATCAACAGCATCGGCGATTATTTTCCCGTTGCCGTCGGATGAGATAACCATTTCTATGGAAGGTTCTTTTTTAGGGCGCGGTTTAATATTCTCTACAACCAGACTGCCGATATATTGCGCGTCAGTCATCGCATTAGTCGCGCTTCTGAAAAGGTCAATTTGGACACTAGGCTGATTATCATGAACTGTGGTAAGAATCAATCTTTTCTTGATTAATGAATTCTCTTCCATGATTGGGTAGAATTCACCGTTGGCAATCTTAATGCCGATATCTGATGCCATTGGACTCACTCCTTATCTACATTACTAAAAAACAGCCTTTATTAAATTTAGACAGGGAGTTTGCCTTTGTCAAGAGGCAACCCCATTTCAAGGCTGTTTTAAACATGATTCTCAATATATTACTATATTATCGGTAAAACCAGTGTAAAAAAACATAAAAATATCCGATAATATAGTATGTCTATACTGATTGGTATCGTTGCGCTCGTTCTTGTGGTCTGCGTCTTTCTTCTGTTCATGGGAAAGTTTAAAGGGTTGTCCTTAGGCACCGGAAAACTGGCTAAAGACCGGGAAGCGGCAATGAAAGAAGCAAACAAACGTCTCGCCCAAAATCCGAATGATCCGGAAGCTCTTTATATATTGGGAAGCGGATATTTTGAAGAACAGAATTGGGACAGAGCAATGAAAACCTTTGAGACACTTACCGAGCAGCTTTCAGTAAGTCAGATAAAAGGTATTGATAATTTTGAAGTATGGCTGAGGTATGGTCTTTCGGCTAATAAACTCGGAATGCAGGAACAAGCTTACAAAGGCTTTTCGACAGCAAGAACATTCAGACAGGATAACTTTGAAGTTAACTACGAATTAGGCGCACTCGAATTTGAAAGAAAAAATTATGAAAAGGCAATTCAGCTTCTTCAGCAGGCGCGAATTCAAGAACCTGAAAATCCGGCTGTATTGCGCACGATGGGGCATTCTTTTTTCAGGCTGAAAAAACCCAAAGATGCCATGAACTATATTCGTAAAGCGATAGACCTTGCGCCGGATGACAAGGAGTCGCTGTATACTCTCGCCGAATGTTACCATGAAGCAAATCAGGTTGAGCAGGCTCTGCGTGTTTTTAACCATTTGCGCGCCGATCCTGTTATGGGTCCGAATTCCTGTCTCATTGCCGGAACCATTCATCTTGATACAAGACAATACGAAGCTGCGATTCAAGATTTTGAAATAGGATTGAGACATCAGAATATCAAAGCTGATATTCTGGTCGAACTCCGGTATAAATTAGCGACAACCCTTTTAAAAACTAACGAGATAGGAAAAGCCATTCCCTATCTGAAACAAATTCAGGCGGAAAATTCTTCGTACAAAGATGTTAATGTTTTATTAGGTAAGTATATCGAATTAAACGCAAATCAAAACTTGCAGGTTTTTCTTATGGCGCCTTCAGCCGATTTTATCGCTGTCTGCCGAAAAATTGTAATGACCTACTACCCAAAATCAAAAGTAAAGATTACAAATATTTCCGTCACCAAAAATGATTGGGCTGATATTCTCGCCGAAATTGATACTCAAAAGTGGCAGGATTTAATCATGTTCCGCTTTATCAGATCGCAAGGTTCAATCGGAGAGCTTATAATCAGAGACTTCCACTCGCACCTAAAAGAAGTAAAAGCCTCAAAAGGCATTTGTCTTTCCGCCGGTATGTTCACGGAAGAGGCGAAACGATACACCGACGCACGCCTGATCGATTTGATCGAAAAAGACAGATTGCAGGCTATACTGAACAAGTTGGACGCCAAAGTCGCCGCTTCTCCTGCTAAGAAATAAAATAAAGAGTCATCGAATAACACGAATTATCATAAATGAAGATAAAAAGCGCGTGTGTTTTATTCGTATCAATTCGAGTCATTCGATGATTTAATAATTATTTTGTTAATACCATCAATAACGGCAGATGATCGCTTAAGCCCAAGCCTGTGCGGGAATTGTACGGCGTTGGAATTCCTGCCGCGTTCGCGAAGGGAGCGATGTCTACTATTTTTGTTTTTTCGTATTGCCAGTTTGTGCCGCTGAAAAATTGCTCTGATACCAGAAAGTGATCAATGGTTTCCCAATCATTTTTGTAAAAATACGATCCGTTTTCAAGTTCGTTAATCCACGGCGAATAAAAACTGATTGTCTCCTCGGGAAAATGATTTGTTACAGGCGGTTTGTTTCTGCTGATCACGATAAAATCTTTTTGAACGCCGTCCGCGGTTTGCGCGCAGTAAGGATCGTCAGGTAACAGCGAGCAGATCATCGACGCGTTTTGTCTGTAAAATTCATCGTAATTTTGATTTAGATCGCCTGCGATAATTATGCCGGTGTCACGCTCAGTTTCCCGCAATTCGCGGATACGGCGCAGGATCACTCTTGCGCTTGCACGCCTCGTTTTTTCCGTTTCTTCATCACCGCCGATCTTCGATTTCCAATGGCAGACGAAAATGATGAAACTGTTTTCAGATTCGCCGCTGTTAGAACTGTCTTCCGGGAATTCGCTATTTGTTTGTAAACGCCCTTTTTTGACAGAACGCGCTTCCTGCGGACGCACTCTCACTTCGAGTACGGGGCGCGGCGCGGTATCTTCGTTAACGGCGATAGAATGTGTTTTCACATCCTCAAGCGGATAACGGCTGATAATTCCCAGTCCAATCGCCGATCCCGGATTGACGGCAAAATGGCTCTGCGAAAAGCCGCTCAGCGCTTGTGATAAATCTTCAAGCACCTTTTGCGATTCGATTTCCTGCAGCATGATGATATCCGGCTGCGGATCGATTCTCCCGATTGCGTCGGTAATGGTATTGATCCTGCCAAGATATTTTTCCTCAGACCATCCCGATGATTGAAGGAATTCATCGTATTCATAACCGTTGTCCTCGCCGTCGAACAGGTTGTGAATATTCCATGTCATAAGGACGAGATCGCCGGAGTCAGCCGACTCCTCCTCCGGCGCAGAACAGCCCGCGCACCCCGCAAGAAACAGCGCTGCAAGAGCAGCAAACCAAAAATGTTGTTGTTTCATAACAACCTCCATAAAATATTGATATATATATATGGCGCAGCCGTGCGTGTTGCTTGCTCGAAAATGAAAAAAAGTTGAAAAATTTTTGGTGTAGAAATGGTGACAGTCACCACAATCATAAAAAGTGACAGTCACCTTTTACAATGATGTCACTGTTTCCACTCGTAATTGATCAGCTTTCAAATGTAATTGGTGACAGTCACCCTAAAATCTTCTTTTTATATGCTGTTCCAATGCGTTTCAATGTCTTTGAAACGCTTTCGCCTTGCAATGCCTGTTGTTTAAGATCGATCGTGAATTGGTTCATGGAAAAGTGACGGTAGATAAAAACCTGATCGTACAATTCTTTTTTATTTGCGTATAACACTTTTATGGTTTCCGTATAGGTTTCAAAAATGCCGCCCTTTCGCATTTCAGAATAACCGGTAATCCACACAGGGCACTCAAGCGCTTCTTGAAACTCTATCAATAAAGATGCCATAAATCTTTGCGATTCAACTAACGCATTGTAAAGTGAATCTTTGCTTTCTAATTTGCATAACTCTTTTAGTTCAATCGTACGCGGCGAATGAATAGGCGTTTTATTCAGGATAATTACATTTTTACGGAAGTCGATTTTTAGAGAAGGATTGACTTTGAAAAACTTCTGCGCGATCTTTCCCGACGGTCCGACAAGATAACGCCTGTTTTCCGCCGCTTGTTCTCTCCTTCCAGGATTGTCTGCGACTAAGATCAGCCTGATTTCGTCTTCTATCGTGATGTCGTCTAACGCGGTGTTGTACACAACAGGCGTTTCTACCGTGTAGGCGGAATTTTTTCCTGCGGAATTTATTCCGACGGAATTTATTCCGACGGAGCGTGAGTCCGCGAATCGCTGCTGAATATCTTTTAAATCAGGGAGAGAATGAGACAATTCTTCTGTTAAGCTGAAAAAATGTTTTCTTGTTTTAAGAAATTCGTTCCAATTTTTTTTATTCATCCTCTTGATGTTACTTCCAGCGTCAATTCAATTTCACCAATCGATCTGCCCATAAGGTTCGCGATCTCTTCAATCGAGAAACCTTGATCGCGTAACCGTCTGATATTGTCGCGATCCTGCGGAAGCGGCGCGCCTTCGCTGCCTTTCGCTTTGCCTTTTTCGCGGTCGATTAGCTGACCGTATAATTTTACGTATTCTTTCGCTTCCTTGTTTATCTTGTTAAGCCTTGTTTCGGCATTCGCGATCCATTCGCGGGCAATATTCATTTCTGTTATGCGATTTTCAATTTGGACAAGGGATTCTTCGAGGATTGTGATTTTGTCGACGGCATTTGCCGCTTTTTCGTTTTCCGCAGCAAGCGTTTCGATTGATGTGTGAATTTTATCAAATCGATCCGAAAATGACGAAATAATTTTTTCCGCGTTTTTGAGCGATGTTTCCGTTTTCTGCATTGATTTAAAGTTGCGGTCAATTCCTTCGGATGTTTCTTCGAGCACTTCATTTTTCTTTTCAATGCGCTGATATTTTTCGTCGGCTTCTTTTAAAGCGGTTTCCAGCTTTCTGATTCTGACTTGTTCCGCCTGAAGCGTGTCGTTATGCGAAGAAACGGTTTTTAACTGCTCTTCTACAACCGCGGATGTTTTTATCAGACGGTTGAAACTTTCTTCCATAAGTTCGATGCGGCGGTTTTCAGAGAGGAATCTTGTCATTTTGTTGTTTACTTCGTCTTCAAGGCGTTTAACGTGCGTAAGCTGATTTTCGAGCTGGATAATTTCGTTTTTACGCTGATCTAGGCGGTTAAGATTTGAATTTGTTTCTTCAATGCGCGTATCGAGCTGCTGCTTGAGGATTTCGGTCTGTTCAAATATTTTTTTCTGCGCGCTGATTTCTTTTCTGATCTCATCAATGCTTGCGCGGGATGCGGATATGCGTTCTTCGTTTTCTGAAGCGATATCTCTGCTGTTCTTTCCGAGTTTTTCCAGCGTGCCGTCCATTTCGCGCATTCTCGCGGCGTATTGAGTTTCCCAATCATCAAGAGATTGACGCGTGTTACGCGCGTTTTCTTCAAGAATAGTATATTCGCTGCTGCAGTGTGCGGAAATATCTTCAAGTTCTTTGTCTAGTTCTCTTTGTTTCTGTCTGAATGTTTCCTGCATCGTTATCTGATATTCGCCGACCTGCGTTTTAAGTTCATTTTCGGAAGAAGCTCTGATTTCCGCGAGATCGAGTTTGAGCTGCTGCGCGAAAGCGGCGCGCGCTTCATCAACGCTGTGCATCTCTTCTCTGATGCCCATTTCAAAAGCGGATGCTTCCTGTTTGAGCCTTTCGAGATCGGATGTTAATTTGTCGCTCATTGCCGAAATTGATTTTCTTTGTTCGTCCGTTATGCGATTTTCCGCGGTATGCCAATCCTGCGTGAGCTTTCCTTCGCTGTTTTCAAAACGTTCCTGAATTCCCGATTGCCAGTCCGCGATCTGCCTTCCCATTTCGCTTGCGCGTTTTCCGAGTTCAGCGGTAAATTCGCCTTCAAAGGCGGTAAGTTTATCCGAAACATTTTCGTAAGCCTGCTTTCTGATAACGTCAAGCTCTTTGTTCATTTCGTCAAGTTCGTTACGCAAAACCTGAACTTGTGTTTCAAACGCCGCGGAAGCGTTTTGCATATTAACGCCGGATTCATTTTCAAATTCTGTAAAATCATTTTTAATCTTCGCGATTGCCTGTTCCATTGAACGGCGAAGCTCGCTGTCAAGTTTTGCCGCGTCATCGGCAAGCGAGCCAAGCTGTTTAACGGCTTCCGCGTGAGTTTTGCTGTATTCGTCAATGCGTTTTTCGTTTGCCGCAATAATATTCTGCTCGGTTTCTCTGCTAAGCTGTTTCCATTCATTCATCTGCTTGGAAATAGCGGCGTTGATATTGTTATGCTGAGTTTCAAGATCGGCGCCGGACTGTGTTTTAAGTTCTTTAAGAGCTGTTTCAATATCGTTTAACTGTTGTTTTACGGCAGTGTCGGTTTTTTCTTTTAACGCGCCGAGAGTAGAAGAGAGTTCTTCCTGCTGTGAACTGACGGCGGCGCTTGAATTCACTTTGATTTCACGTAACGCAGAATCAATTTCATCCTGATGTTGTTTAATATCGGCAAACGATTTGTCTTTATTCTCTTTGAGGAGCGAAGATAGTTCGTTATACTGAACATTCAATGAATTTTTCGTATTTGTTTTTAACGCGCTGAGCGACGAAGAAAGTTCTTCTTGCTGAGATTTGACAGTCGATTCAACATTTGTTTTCAATGCGCTGAGCGACGAGGAAAGTTCTTCTTGCTGAGATTTGACAGTCGATTTAACATTTGTTTTCAATGCGCTGAGCGATGAAGTAAGCTCTTCCTGCTGAGATTTGACAGTCGATTCAACGTTAGCTTTTAACGTACTGAGCGACGAAGTAAGCTCTTCCTGCTGAGATTTGACAGTCGATTCAATGTTTGTTTTTAACGCGCTGAGCGATGAAGTAAGTTCTTCCTGCTGTGAATTTACAGACGATTCAATGTTTGTTTTTAACGCGCTGAGCGACGAAGAAAGTTCTTCTTGCTGAGATTTGACAGTCGATTCAACGTTAGCTTTTAACGTACTGAGCGACGAAGAAAGTTCTTCCTGCTGTGAATTAACAGTCGATTCAACATTTATTTTCAATGCGCTGAGCGATGAAGAAAGTTCTTCCTGTTGTGAATTTACAGACGATTCTGCGTTTACTTTTAAAGTGACGAGCATTGCCGCAAGTTCTTCCTGATGCTGCATAACAAGGACGTTTGATTTTTCTTTTGTGTTTCTCACAGAAGAAGAAAGTTCTTCCTGCTGTAATCTGATCGCTGTCTCGGATTTTTCTCTCAGAGCAGAGATAACTGAGTTAACTTCATCCTGCTGTTGTTTTGATAGTATGATTGATTTTTCTTTAGTGTCTTTTACAATTGCGCCTAACTCATCGAGATGCTGTTTTTGCACAGTTTTTGACTGAGTTTGCACTTCCGAGAGCGACGCGTTGAGTTTGGAAAGAACGTCTGTTATTTCCTGATTTTGCTGCTTCATCGCGGAGCCGGATTTTTCTTTTAGCTCTGTGATTGCCGCTGCTAAATCTTTCTGCTGCTGTTTGATTGACAAGTCGAGATCGTCGTGCTGTTGTTTTAACGCATTTTGCGATTTTGTGCGTAATTCCGTAATTGATTGATTTAAGTCCGATTTTGTTGAAGTTATGCTTATGTCAAGATCTTTTCGCTGTTTCTCCGCGGATTTTTTTAATTCAAGTAAATTTTGTTTCCAGTCGTTTTGATGCTGTAATAATGATGAATTGATATTTTCCTTTTCTTTCGCAAGCGCGGTGGTAATCTCATCCTGCTGACGCGCCAGGGAATTCATAACCTGCTCTTTCTGTTTTTTTGTCATGCTTTCTATTTCAGCCGAATCTTTTGTCCAATCATGTTGAATCGTTTTTTGTTTATTTGTGATTTCAATGATTTCAGCATTGCATTTGTCATGTAATGTTTTTAAATTTTCACTTATCGCAGTCTGCTCATTTTTTAAAGTATCATGAGATGTTTTTAGTTTCTCATCAAAGAATATTTTAAGCTGGTTAACGCGTTCCTGAGCCTGTTCGCGTAATTTAGCAAGCGCCGCGTCTTCCAATTTGTCTGCGCGTTTCGCCGCGTTATCTCCCGCGTCTTTTAATGCTTTATTTATTCGTTCTATACCGTTTATAATATGCGTTTCACGCTCTTTTTCTACTTTAACTACAGCTTCACGGTGTTCTTCCACCTTTCGCTCTATTACATGAGCTGCCGCTTCAAAATCGGAAATGCTCGATTTTGCAGAGGAGAGAACATCGCGCGCTGTTTTTTCCAGGAGTTCAGCGTTTTTCTTTTCGAGCCGGTCTTCGGTTTCACGAAGATTTTTTGACACTGCTTCAAACGCTTTCTCAACTTGATCGAATTTATCTTTCGCTTCGCTGACTTTTTTATTTGTGCTTTCGACAAAAGCGGATTCATCTCTGATGCGGCTCAAATTTTCCTGCACTCTGTCTGTCATTCCGAAGAGTTCGTCAAGAGATGTTTCAAAAGCGTGAATATGTTCATCAATACGGGAAATTGCCTCCGACTTTTTCGCAAGATCATCTTCGGTGAGCTGCTGAATGTCTTTCATTAATTGCGCCGCGGCTTTTTTTTCTATATCAAGATCGATTCCGAAATTTTTAACAGCTCTGCTTTTTTCTTCAACAAAAGCGGCGATTTCTTCTTTGCATTTTTCGGCGAATTTTTTAACTTTTTCGACAGAACGATAACCTTTATCCGTCAATCTGTAGATGATAAGCAGGCAAATGACTATTAAAATGGTAAGTAAATTACCAACGGTGAAAATCATCAGTATTATCCCCTCCCTGAGTAATCCCAATTCATTTATACATCATAATAGCAGAAATTTATATAATTGGCGATAGTTTGTGAACGAAAAATCAGGCGCTGGATTTTTCTTTCCGATACCGGAGCACGGCAGCGGTTTAAGCCACGCTGTTTTCATTCCGACAGCGGCAGCGCCTTCGACATCGTAAGAATAGCTGTTTCCAACATAAAGGATATTTTCAGGCGGCAGAGACATCTCTTTCGCAAGCTCTAAAAAAGAGAGAGAGTGAGGTTTAAGCGCGCCGCATCTTTCAGAACAAAGAACGCTGTCCCAGCAGTTATCGATTCCCAGATGTCCCAATTTTGTTTCCGGCGGAAAATCCGAAAGAAGCCCCAGTTTAAAGCCTGCTTTATGCAAGTCATCGAGTAACTCGCGGGCGCCCTTGAAAAGTTTTACTTTTTTAAAAAGCGGCTCCCAGCCTCTGTAAATTAATCTTTCGATTTTCTCTTTAAGAGGTTCTGATTTCACGGAAAGAAGTTTTGCCGTAACTTCAGCTTGATAGGTATAAAAATCAACATGAGGAAAAGAAGAATTTGCGCTCTCTTTTTGTTCTTTGCGGATGATTGTTCTGGCTTTTCCGAAGGCAGCGAGCAAACGCAGCTCCGTCAATATAAAGGGTAATAGTCTGATGTTAAGGCGGTGGTTTGGATACAAAGTTCCGTCGAGGTCAAACGCTACGCCTTTAATGTTGTCCCGCATAGTTAGATTATATCAGGGTTTTTTATTTTGATTCTACACACTTATGGTTTAAGATATTCATACCTACCCAAAAGTTAAAAAAAACCTACGCAATTTAGCAGGTTACCTACCCGATTTTTGCCAAATATGCAGTATTAATTTCAACAGACCGGATATATAATGGAGCGGTAAAAGATCAAAAATTCAGGAGTGAAGTATGAAAAGAACAGTTAAATTTTTTGGAGTTATTGCTGCTTTAGCCGTGTTTGGTTTTTCAGCTATCACAGCATACGCGCAATCCGAAGCCGCGTTTGAAGGCACATGGAGAATGGGTACTTATGAGCTGGTAATTGATAACAATTGTGAGTACGTTTACAAAGAAAGAGGCGTGAATTCAACGATGGGACACATTACCTTTACATCAAACCAATTGACGTTAAACGATACCTCTGAATGGAACGGTACGCAATGGGTATCAACTTCTACCGTATCAGAGACTTTCAGATATACATTGTCAGGCAAAACGCTTGTATTGAAAAATAACAAAGCATGGGCATTCCTGAACGGAACATGGACTGCCTCTACCAAATCAGCTTTCCAAGGCTCTTGGTCAATGGGTACTTACGAGCTGATGGTCGATGATAATTGCAGGTACATTTACAAAGAAAAAGGCGTAAATTCGACTATGGGGTACATCACTTTTACATCAAACCAGTTCATTTTAAATGATATTTTTTCATGGAATGGTTCACAATGGGTTCCAACTTCTATCACATCAGGCACTTTTAGATATACCCTGTCCGGTAATTCACTGGTACTGAGAAACAACACATTGTGGCCATTCTTAAATGGGACATGGACTTTACGTTAGCGGAATTATTTTGTACCAATTATAGAAAGACTCTACGGATCAAATCTTACCGGTACGGGAACCTTCACCAAATTTACAAAATGATTTAAGTTGTACCGGCTGCGGAACGCGTTAAAAGATGTTTCCGCAGCGCTTTCAAAAACTACAATCCGGAAAACGCCGTATTCGTCGAAATAGGGGACAAAAGCGGCGGTATGAAAATATTGTCTAAGGCGCGGAGTGCCCCGCGGAGAAGAAGGCGTTGAAACTTCCATATTAACCGACGCGAGATAAAAACTGTACGGCTCGTCAATCGCGAGGGTGTAGAGTAACGGGCGCAGTCCTTCGATGCCGTAACCCGCTTCATTTAAAAATCCGGGATAGGAACGATCGACTAACGTTCTGTTTTCGCTGACCATCAATGTTGAAAAATTATCTCTGCGTATTTCAAACTCTTCGAGAGAGCGGTACATGGGAGAACGCAAAGCTGAGTTCGCTTCCGCTGCCAAATTTCTGATCCAGTCGAGACCGAAAAAAACATCGCGTCTTTCTTCCCAGTTTATCGTGAAAGAAGATCCGCGTTCTCCGAACGGCTGTCTAAGAGGCGTTATAAGAAGTCTCGATCCTGTTATATGGCGGATCATTCCGTCTACCATCCATTTTAGGAAACCGGAACAATTAAGACCTGCTGTTGCGGGATTCTGATTTTGTAAATTATTAATAAAAACATAATTGCCGTTTTCGTCTATCGCGCCGTCATCGGCGTAACGTAACCCGCCGATCTTCGCGCGCACCTGAGCGATAAATGTTCTGCTGTCGGAGTAGATCGAAGGATTGGGTTCGAAATATTTTACGGAAAATTTCCCGTCCGTAAGTTTCAGAATTTCATTTAACGGCATTGTGTACAGCCGTTCAAAAGCGTTTTGCGCGGTTGAAACAGCGGGCGGAGTTTGAGGCGTACTGCCGGAGGTTAAAGGCGGCGGCGGAAGCGCAACCGGCAGAGATCGCGTAACGTACGCTCCGTAAACAACCGCGTCCATTAAACATTTATCCGCTGTAAAAGGGCGGAATTGAATAAACGTATTTTGATCGCTTCTGAGAAATATCCTGATAAGGTTAGCTTCTCCCGTTCTTTTATTTCTGCTCAATATCCACGACCCTTGAGCCCATCCTGGAAATTGACCTGCCGGACGGCGGGCAAGCGCAGGCTCGTTGCCGGCGGCAATCCGACCTGTCATCTGTTCCCGTGAAAGCATCAATATAAAGTCTTCTCTTCCCTCTGTTGTCTTAACTTCGACTCGCTCGCCTGTCGGCAAAAGCTCGATTCTCGCGGATTGAGCCAGAACCCTGCGCGGAGTATCCAGAAACCACGTATCCTTCAGCCTGAACCTCAAAGACGAATCGTCCGAAATCTGCGCAACAGGCAGATCGAGCGCGCTAACATAAAAAATGTTAATTAAAAACAGTAAAATCGGTAAAAATTTAGACATATCCTCTTTAATTATCGGCATTTTTTTAGTATGATCAATGTATAATGCAGGTGACTGTCACCGTGGAGGGAGTGAAATGAAGTTATATAGCCGTGGGCAGGTTATTTTTTTCTCTGTTTTAAGCGCCGCAATTGTTGTGCTTTTTGCTATCGGGCTTGGTTTGACAAAACCGGGGCTGAAAAAGTCAATATTAGAAAATACCGATGAAATCAGTCAGGAAAATCAATCAAATGAATTCAAATTGATGCAAAACGAGTTTATCGCGCTTAATACGGCGGATCTGGTTCAATTTTCCGAGAGCGAGCGCGAAAATATCACTATTTACGACAGGCTGAATTCGGCGGTTGTAAATATCACAACTGAAACGATGGCGATTAACTGGTTTCTGGAACCTGTTCCGCAGGAGGGCAGTTCCGGATCGGGATCGATTATTGATACGCGCGGGTTTGTTCTTACCAACAACCATGTGATTCAAAACGCGCACAGGGTTTTAATCAATCTTGCCGACGGCAGTCAGTTTGAGGGTACGGTTGTCGGCGTTGACCCCGAGAACGATATCGCGGTTTTAAAATTCGATCCGCCGAAAGGAATGGAACTGCGGACGATCCCTTACGGCGATTCGTCTAATCTTCTTGTCGGGCAGAAAGTGCTGGCGATAGGCAACCCCTTCGCCCTTGAGCGCACACTGACCGTGGGCATTGTGTCCGGTCTCGGAAGACCGATCCAAACTTCGAGAAACCGCATAATCCGCGACATGATTCAAACCGACGCGTCGATTAACCCCGGCAATTCGGGCGGTCCGTTACTCGACACTCAAGGCAGGATGATCGGAATCAACACGATGATTTATTCTCCTTCCGGCGGCTCTGTCGGCATCGGTTTCGCTGTTCCTGTGAATACCGCGAAAAGAGTTGTCAACGAAATCCTTCAACACGGAAGAGTGCGCCGCGGCTGGATTGACGCGACCGTCGTCCAGATTTTTCCAAGCCTCGTCCGTTACGCGAGACTGCCCGTCGACAGCGGCTTACTCGTTTCCCGCACACGCCGAAGCGGTCTCGCCGAAAAAGCAGGCTTGCGTCAGGGCGCTGAACCCGTCCAATACGGACGCAGCGTAATCTATCTCGGCGGCGACATCATCAAATCCGTCAACGGAATTAAAACCGACACGTTAGCCGATCTCTACTCGTCACTCGAAGCCTCAAGACCCGGCGATGTCGTCAAGGTTGAGATCATTCGCAGCGGGCAGACAATCAGTATGGATGTAACGCTTGCGGATCGGGAAGAGGTTATGAATTAGTACAATTCTTTTTACATCAATCAGACAGTCAGTCGCCTTCTGAAAAACTCCGGCGAAGAGTCCGCTTCGAAGCCCTTCGCCTTTTAGGCTTGGTCTTCTACGCGGGGAGCGCCGGAAATGTTTTCCAGAAGGCGACCGCCTGATCTGCTGATGTAAAAGATTATAACAAGAGCATATACGTGTTCAGTTTGTATAAATTCACAGGTATTATCAGCCCTTGTTCCATTTGGTTTCTTTATATCTTGCCATAATGAAGTTATTTTAACATTATTTGATTTATTTGCCGATCTTTATCTTTATGTTAGGTGAAATTTGGACTTTTTATGCAGTCTGGTTATGCGAAGTACCACCAATCATTTTTATTTTAATTTATTCTTTAATTAACCATTTATACATTGGTATATCTATATTAGAAGGTACAGACGGAAAATTTTTAGATCCGTATTCGTTTTTTGATTCATTTCCTTCTGCGTAATATATTTTATTTGTATATACATGAGTTTGTATTTTTTCATTATTTTTTATAATGATATGGTTTACTCTAATAAGCCAAGTAATATCATCATAATAATAAATCATAACATCTTCACCTGTTTTATTTTCAATTTCTACTACGATTCTATC